>VOFI01002422.1_pt1 | contig 57865 bp, 87 predicted proteins | sample 5384131 | NCBI WGS metagenome assembly VOFI01 (sample SAMN12384728, study PRJNA508395) | human gut metagenome | isolation source: healthy gut H | host: Homo sapiens
ATCGTGTACCGCACCGGCCGCTCGTGGAACGCTCTGACGATCTGGAGCGACATCTGGAACGGCGAGTGGGAGACCGACGACCTCAACGACGCCATCGGGATCCTGAAGGCAGACCCGGACGCCGTCATCGTCAACGGCTACTACTGCGGCCACTTCGGCGAGGACATGACCATCGACGAGATCTCCGCTGGGATCCGCTGGCACTACGAAGGCGGCCGCAACCGCCTCGCGGACTATTGCGAAGTCACGCAAGGCCGGGACGCCCTCGAGGAGGGGCCGCAAGGCTGCCGAAGCTGCCGGCCTCCCGTTCTGTGAGCGTCTGGCCGACGGAGGCGACGACGAGCTGAGCCCCTACGTCTACGACGGCAGCATGGCACTCGCTGATCGTGAGAAGATGCAGCAGGCCCGCGAAGCCTTCGAGAAGCTGGCCGACGCGCTGCGGGAAACCGCCGCCAAACTGGCCGAGGCCATGAAGCCGGTCATCAACGCCGTGCTCTCTGCCCTCAAAAAGCTCTGGAAGGTATCGGCCAAGGCCATCGGAGTGCCGCCGAAGTGGCTGCACCTCGCAGCTCACGCAAAGAAAGCCAGAACCCGGAAGAAGTACCGCAACCGCATCCGGCGCTATGTTTTCGAGGCTCTGGCTGCGGAAGGAGGTGGAGGCCCATGACAGCCAAGTGCGTCGGCTGCGGGCTCGACTGGAACGTCAGTATCTACCAGAAGATCCCCCGCACCGGCTACATCTGCCCGCACTGTGAGAGCCGGCTCCGCGCCGACGAGACCCTGCCGAACATTCAGGCCAGCCAGAAGGCTCGGCCGCAGAGAACGAAAGGAGCAACCCTATGAAAAAATCGCACTCAAGAACGCCGCCCGCGGCACGGCCTTCGACTATGCCGGCCAGAGCTGGATCCTGCTGGAGAATGACCCCGCCGGCCGGACGCTCTGCCTGAGCAAAGACATCACCGAGACCCGCGCCTTCGACGAGGGCAACTGCAACAACTTCGCCGTCGCCAGCAGCAACAAATACCTGAACGGCCCCTACCTCGACAATCTGGTCGACGCCTGCAACGGCGCCAACGCCTTCCTCGAGAGCGAGCTCGACCTGACCACCGACGACGGCCTGAAGGACTACGGCACCTGCACCGTCACCATCTTCCTGCTGACGGTCGACCAGTACCGGCGCAACCGCGACGTCATCCCCAACGCAGACGACTGGTGGTGGCTGTCCACCGCCTTCAGCACGAAGTCTAACGGCTACGAGTCGCTCGCCCGCCGCGTCCGCACCGATGGCGCTCTGAGCAGGAACTACGCCTACTTCGGCTACTTCGGCCTGCGCCCCGCTTGTTATCTGGACTCCGATCTCCTGATCTCCGTCGAGGACGACGAAGCCACAGACGACGTCACGCCGGAGCACGCCGGCGAGATCATCGCGGCGCTGGCCGAGCAGTTCGGCGGCACCTTCGCCACCGAGGATCAACTGACCACGGCCCTCTCGTTTATGCTCGGCACCCTGAGAGCCACCCGCGAGAAGGAGGCGACCCATGAATAAGCAGACCGGCCTCGAGTTTATGCGCACGGCATCAGCGGAGGAGATCGCCAAAGTCATCAGCGAGGGACACCCGCCCGTCGGATCCGTCCACTGTGACTGTACCCCTTGCGTGAGGTGCTGGCTGGAGTGGCTGCTCACCGGCACGGCCGCGCCTTGCGAATGTGGAAAGGAGGCCCGGCATGAGTAACCTCTCCACCCTGTTCGACCGCTACAAGGCCCTCGTCGTGTTTGATACCGAGACCAGCGGCCTCGACTTCGACAACGACCAGATCATCGAGCTCGCCGCCCTGCGCGTGGAGCGCACGGCCACCGGCGGCCTGCGGATCGCCGGCAAGATGGACACCTTCATCAAGCTACCCGAGGGCGAGACCCTCCCGGAGAACATAGTCAGCCTGACCGGCATCACCGACGAGCGGCTTCAGACCGAGGGCGTGCAGCCGGCCAAGGCGGCCAGCCAGATCGCCAAGCTCATGCAGAACGGCCAGACCCTGATGATCGCCCACAATGCGCAGTTTGACGCCTGTTTTCTCCGTGGCCTGCTCCGCGGCCAGAAAGTCGGCCGGATCGACTGGCTGGACAGCCTGACAGTTTACAAAGACCGCAGGGCCTACCCGCACAAGCTCGCCAACGCGATCATCGCCTACGACCTCACAGGCAAGGTACAGAACAGCCACCGCGCCATCGACGACGTGCTGGCCCTGTTCGAGGTGCTGAAGGCGATGGACGACGAGCGCGAGGATCTCGGCGGCTATGTCAACCTGTTCGGCTACAACCCCAAGTACGGCGTCAGCGGCCGCCGGATAGTGGGCGTCAGATATGAGCCGCAGAGCTTCAGCAAGGGCCTGACCCGCCCGGAGCAGACGCTCCCGGCCCGCACAGGAAGGAAGTGAAATGGATGATAAAGATTTTGATCGGCGGCTCTCCGTGCACCTACTGGAGCGTCGCGCAGAAGAAAGGGCGAGAGGTAGAAGCTGAGGGGCTCGGCTGGGAGCTGTTCAGAAACTACCTGATTGCAAAGGGAAAAATTCAAGCCCGACTTTTTTCCTCTATGAGAACAACAAGAGCGCCGCACAGCCCATTAAAGACCAAATCAGCCACGAGCTCGGCGTGGAGCTCATGCACATCAACAGCGCCCTCGTAAGCGCACAGAACCGTCAACGCTTTTTATGCCTTCAACTGGAACGTCGACCAGCCTGCGGATCGCGGCATCATGCTGAAGGACATCCTCGAGACGACCACCTCCGAAAAGGGGTACGAGCTCAGGGCTCCAGCGGTCGGAGTCGGATGCAGGAACAGACGCGAGGACGACGGAAAGCTATACCGACGCTTCGAGACCAGCGGCGTCCCCAAAGCCAACGCCCTGACGACTGTGCAGACCGACAGCATGGTTGCTGAGCCCATCAGATCGGCACCATCGAGAACAGCGCCAAGAAACAGAGCCACGACTCCAAGCAGTACAGAGTCTACTCCCCCGAATGGAAAGCAACGACCCTGTGCGGCGAAGGCGGCGGGCTCGGTGCAAAAACAGGACTTTACGCCGCACCAGTAAGAGTCGGCACCATGCCAAACGCGGACGGAAAGATCACTGGAGGACAAGCCCACAGGATCTACGACGCGAGCGGCAAAGCTGTGGCACTATGCGCCAGACCCAACGGAGGCGGCCCTGAGACCGGGCTTTACGCCTACCCCGCAGGAGAGGCTCAGGGCGCCGCATGGCGCGGCCGAGACGATGGCTCTGCATACGAGGTAAGAACCGACGGTAAAGCCAACGCCCTCACGGCGTCGGGACATCAGAGTAGGCTCGTCGTCACCAACCAAAACGGCGAAGATCTGCCAGTCTATGAGGTGGTCAACGGAGAAATCGAGATCAAAGGGAAAAAGTACCCGATCAAACTGCCGGACGGCTACTACGTCATCCGAAAGCTCACGCCTACGGAGTGCGAGCGCCTTCAGACTCTCCCTGATGGCTATACATCGGCAGTCAGCGCGACGCAAAGATACCGCGGGCTCGGGAATGGCTGGACGGCTGAGGTCATCATTCACATCCTCACGGGAGCCCTGAAGGACGTGCCGAGGGACGAGGAGATCGTCGTCCTCTCCATGTACGACGGCATCGGCACCGGGCGCTATTGCCTCGACAAAATGGGCTTTACGAATGTAACCTACTACGCCTACGAAATCGACAAGCCCGCCATGACCGTCGCGCTCAGCAACTACCCCGACATCATTCAGCTCGGTGACGCCTTCGACCTTCGCCGCGACGACTGGGAGCTCGGCAAACGCTTCGAGCACACCACAGAGCAGGAGGCTGAAATGCCCGAAAGTACCAACCAGACGACAGACCTCTCGGACGCCCCCAGAGGAAATCAAGGAGCAGATCATCGAAAACGATCGAGCACTGAAAGAGAGAGACGCCCCGGAACCCGCCACGCTCCCCGAAGGCTTCGACGTGGTCGACCAGCTCGCTGAGCTTCTCGCCGAGCGGAAGAAACTGCACATCATCGACGAGGAAAACCTGCGCTACAACTGCGACATCATCGCGCTCGAGTACGCGATAGGCGCACTCAGGAGGTGACAGCATGAGCCCGGAGATCACAATCACGAGCGAGGAGCTGCGCGAGCGCGTCGAGGATCACCTCGACCGCTGGATCCCTGACGACGTCTGGAACCGTGCCGAGCCCTACGCCCGCCACAAAAACGAAGTAAACCGGCAGCGACACCCCGAGATCGACTACTACGACAACGACTACCTCGTGCTGCTGACCGCTGACACCGTCCGAGAGACCGAGTTCAGCGACCTCACTCACGCCCTCTGTGATCTGACCGTCGCACGGGCTCAGTGAAAGGAGAAACCAATGGAAACCGCAAAAGAAAGGGCCGCCCGTTGCGACCGGGCGACCCATGCGAGAAGATCCAGCAGCCTGCCAGCATACGGATCCCGCACCGCAAGTATAACACGCCGGCGCCGCCGTGCCAAGAGGAAAGCCCTGAGAGCTGCCACGCTGGCCGCTGCCGTCCTTCTGCTGGGCGGCATCTCCGTGGCGATCTTCAACACGCCAGCCGGCAGCAAGCAGGAGACTGATCTCCTGCCGCCGACCAACACCGTCGGCGCATACATCCCGAACGCCACAGCCCCGGCCTCTGAGTCTGCGGAGCCAGCCGAACCGGCTGAGCCTGTCCTGCGTTACCCCCTGACCGACGCCGAGCGCGACGTCGTCGAGCGCGTGGTCATGGCCGAAGCTGGCGGCGAGTCCTTCGAGGGCCAGATGCTCGTCGCTCAGTGCATCCTCAACGCAGCCGAGAAGCGCGGCGTCGAGCCCTCTGAGGCCGTCGTCCTTTACAGCTACACCAAGAGCCGGCCGGATCCCACGCAGCGCGTCAAGGACGCTGTCGCGGCCGTGTTCGACCGAGGTGAGACCGTCGTGGACGAGCCGATCCTCTACTTCTACAACCCCGCCCTCGTGACCAGCGACTTCCACGAGAGCCAGATCTTCGTCATCGAGGAAGGCGGGCACCGTTTCTTTGCAGAAAGGAGTACCAGATGAAACACCTCACCGAAATGAAGCCGGGCGAGACCCTGCACCTCCGCAGCGGCCGCGACCTCGAGCTCGAGAGCGTCACCCCTGTCACCTGCGGCGTGATGCTCACCTTCAACGTCACCGAGAGAAAGGAGCACAACAATGAGCGATAAGACCACCACGGCCCTCGCTGCTGAGCAGGCAGACGTCGAGGCAATCACCACGCAGGAGCCCGAGCTGCTGCCTGCTGCCACGCTGGACGAGCTGGAGCAGGTCGACCTCGGCACCGTCGCAGAGGGCGAGCGCGCCCCATTCCGTATCACTGACGACCGCTGTGCTGACTGGGCCATCCGCAAGATTGCCGACGAGCGCAGCGAGTACGACCGCCTGAAGGCTCTGGCCGACGAGCAGATCGCGGCCATCAACGAGAAAGTCGCCGCCGCCCGCAAGCGCATGGAGAACGGCACCTCGTACCTCACGAGCTGTCTGGCCGACTTCTTCGCCACCGTCCCCCACAAGGAGACCAAGACGACGGAGAAGTACCGCCTCCTCTCCGGCACCCTGACCTTCAAGAAGGGCACCACCAAGACCAAGCTCGACGAGGCCAAACTGGTGCCGTGGCTCAAGGCTAACGGCTACGGCGAGCTCGTGAAGGTCGAGGAGTCGACCCGCTGGGCAGACCTGAAGAAGCTGCTCAGCTACACCGGCGACATCGCAACCCCTGACCGAGACCGGCGAGATCGTGGAGGGCGTCACCGTCTACGAGACCCCGGGCATCTTCACGGTCGACGTGTAAGGAGGCACCGACATGGCAGAAACCAAGAAAACCGAGGCGGCCGCTGCTGCGGCCCCTCCTGAAGCCGCCTGCCTGACGCTCCGGCAGAAGCTCGTCGAAATGCGGAAAGCCTGCCCGGAGATCGTCAGAAGCAGCACAGCGACGGCGTCAGCTACAAGTACGCCAAGATCTACGACGTGTGGGAGAAGATCACCCCCATAATGAACGAGCTCGGCGTCGACTTCGACGTCATCAGCGAGCAGGCCACGCGCCACGCCGAGAACGGCGACCCGGTCTACTGGATCACCATGCAGACCAAGACCCGCAACGGCGATAAACTCATGTTCCTCTACGAGGCCGACCTGACGATCCGCTGGCTGAACCTCGACAACGACGACGAGACCATCGAGGCCACCGTCCACGCCGTCGGCTGGAACGATGACCCGCCAAGGCCAAGGGCGCGGCCCACACCTACGCCCTGAAATACTACCTTTTCGAGAAGTTCACCGTCGACCAAGGCGAGGACGACCCCGACAACAGTGACTTCGGCGCGCAGGGCAAAGGATCCGGCGCTGGAGGCCGCCAGCAGGCCGCGCAGGGGCGTCAGGGGCAGGGCTCCGGCCGCCTGAGCGACGCACAGCTCGCACGCCTCTACAAGAAAGCAGAGGCCGCAGGAATGACCAAGGAGCGCACCAACGCCCGGATCGTGGAGAAGTACAAAAAGCAGGATCCGGCCACCCTGACCCGCCAAGAGTACGACGAGATCTGCACGTCCCTCGACAACGCGGCCGCGCAGCATAACCAGCAAGGAGGAAACGCCTAATGTATAACCACACCGGCCTCCAAGGCCGTCTAACCGCCGACTCTGAGCTCAGGTACACGCAGCAGGGCACGGCGATCACCAGCTTCACCCTCGCCAGCGACACCGGCCGCAAGACCAAGGACGGCAAGAAGATCACCAACTTCATCGAGTGCGTCGCATGGCGCGCGCAGGCCGAGTTCGTCTGCAAGTACCTGAGCAAGGGCCGCCTCGTCCTCGTCGAGGGCGAGCTCACCAGCCGCAGCTACGAGGACAAGGACGGAAACCGCCGCAAGGCCGTCGAGATCACGGTCGACTCCGTCCACTTCTGCGACAGCAAGAAGGACGGCGGCCAGAGCTCTGGCAGCGACTTCGCCGATCCGGGCTACTCTGAGGGCTCCGGCGACTTCACGGAGATCGAGGACAATGGCGACCTTCCATTTTAACCTGACCGCCGGACGACCGGCAGACGACCAAAAGCAGGCCACAAACCAACGACCACAGAAAGGAGGTGACGACCGTGGCATGGCTGCAAGTGCATCAGACACTCAAGGATCACCGCAAACTGTTCGACGCTGCTGACCAGCTCGAAGTCGAGCCGCCGCACATGATGGGGCTGCTCGTCTCGTTCTGGCTGTGGGCCCTCGACAACGCCCCGACCGGCAGCCTCGTCGACATCACGCCGCGCATGATCTCGCGGGCCGCTCAGTGGGACGGAGACCCCGAAAGCTGGCGAAAACGCTGATCCGGGCGGGCTGGATCGACGAAAAAAAGAGGACGGGACGCTCGAGATCCACGACTGGTACGAGTACGCCGGCAAGCTGATCGACCAGCGGCAAGCCGAGAAAGAGCGCTCCCGCAGTCGCCGGGCCGCTGCTGCGGCGTCTGCCGACGCCTCGCCGGACGACCCAACGCCGACCGCAGGACGACCGGCAAACAGCCGCAAGAAAGCCGGAGGCAGAGTAGACCAGAGTAGAGAAGATAAGACAAGAGAAGGTAATACACCCCCTTCCCCCTCTGACGAGGGGAGTGACGGCGGCACGAAGTCGCTCGTCGAGGCCAGATTTCTCGAGTTCTGGAAAGCCTACCCGAAAAAGACCGGCAAGCAGTACGCTCTGAAGGCGTGGAACAAGATCAAGCCCACCGCTGAGCTCCACGAGAGGATCATGCAGGCGGTCGACGCTCAGAAGCGGAGCGACCAGTGGCGCCGGGAGAACGGGCGCTACATACCGAACCCGAGCACATGGCTCAACGGCGGCTACTGGGACAACGAGGAGGTGAACGAAGGTGCAGAAAATCAGCGAGATCCTGAACAGCCCGACAGCTCCGGCCGAGACTGGGGCAAGGGCTTCAAAGCCGAGCCGACGACGAGTGACGCCGGTAACTGGATCTGGAGCAACGACGAGCGCCTCGCCGGCCGTCCCGGAGTCCCTGAGCCCGTCCCCTGCGAGTTCTGCGGCGCCCTGCGCTACCACAAGGGCATCCCGCTCGGCAACCGCATCCTCTGGCCTCCCTACGGAGCCGAGCGATGCACCTGTCCCGAGGCTGTGGCTGCCTACGAGAAGGCGAAGGCAGAGCGCGAAGCTGCTGAGGCCGCAGCCGCCAAGGCTGAGGAGGAGAAGAAAATGCGGGAACGCATCAAGCGCATCGTCGGCGAGTCCGGCATGGGCGACCGTTTCCTGCGGCGCACCTTCTCCACCTTCCAGCTCACCGACGACAACAAGCGCGCAGCGGCAGCCGCCCGGCGCTACGCTGAAGGCTTCGACACCATGCTGCCGCAGCCCGGCCGTCAGGAACCCGGCCGCAACGGCCTGTTCATAGCTGGCCCGCCGGGCACCGGCAAGACCCACCTCGCCGCTGCCATCGCCAACCACCTGATCGCGCAAGGCAAGCCGGTCATCTGCATGACGATGATCGACCTGCTGGAGCGCATCAAGCGCACCTACTCCACGACCGGCGGCAGCGAGAGCGACGTCCTGAAGATCTACAAGACCGTCCCGCTCCTCGTGATCGACGACATCGGCAAGGAGCCGCCGACCGAGTGGGCAATCTCCACGGTCTACAACATCATCAACGGCCGCTATGAGGCATACCTGCCGACCATAGTGACCACCAACTATGACACCGAGGCCCTGATCGACCGCATGACGCCGCGGGAAAGCCACGACAGCATGACGGCCCGGGCCACCATCGACCGGCTCATGGAAATGTGCAGGGGCATCACCCTCACCGGCCAGAGCTGGCGCAGCAGGTGATCGAGATCCGCGAGACTACACTCAGAGTGGCCAACGCCTACGTCGAGGAGCTGCACAGGCACCACGGCAAGGTCGTCGGACACAAGTGGAGCCTCGCAGCATACAAAGACGGCCGCCTCTGCGGCGTCGCAATCGTCGGCAGGCCGACCGGCCGCTACCTCGACAACGGCAGCACCCTCGAAGTGACGCGGCTCTGCACTGACGGCACGCGGAACGCCTGCTCGGCGCTTTACGCGGCCTGCGCCAGACGTGCAAAGCGGAAGGCTACGCCAAAATCATCACCTTCATCCTCCAGAGCGAGCCCGGGACAAGTCTCAGGGCCGCGGGCTGGACGCTGGAGGCCGCAAAAGCCGGAAAGCCCCGATGGAACAAGGAACGATACGCCGCCAAGCCCGTGCAGCTCTCTCTTTTCCCGTCGAAACAGCCACCGGCCGAGTACAAACAACGATGGGCGAAAGCCCTGAACCAGAAGGAGGACACGACAACATGAAAAAGGTTTACATCTGCTCCCCCGTGCCGCGGGGCCTACGAGAACAACATCCAGCGCGCCAAGGAGTACAGCCGCGCGGCTGTGGAGAAGGGCGTCATCCCCGTCACCCGCATATCTATCTCACGCAGTTCATGGACGACAACGTCCCCGAGGAGCGTGAGCTGGCCCTGAAGATCGGCAGCGAGCTGGTGCTCGGCTGCTCCGAGCTGTGGGCCTTCGGCATCGACCACCCTTCGGCCGGCATGGCCGCGGAGATCGCGCTCGCCAAGGCGCACGGCATCCCCGTCCGCAACGGCTTCGAGGCCATCAGCGAGCTGAAGCCCGACGAGGAGCCCGAGGACAAGCCTGACATCGGCAGCGTGACGCTGCACCTGCCCGCCTTCAAGGCGATGGCCGTCTGCAACCAGCACCTCGACCACGGCCCCATCAGCATCGAGCTGGATGGCAGCGTCATCCTCGAGCTCGCCGACCGCCTGATCTCCGATCCGGGCGTCCACATCGAGATCGGAGGCTGAACGCCGTGACGAAGTACGACCCGAGAAAGAACGCGGAGGGCTACAACGACCCGACGCCCTACGCAGCCGAAAAACACATGATGGCGCAGATCCGCGGCAAGCAGGCCAGAGTCGCCGGCGGCTACTTCGAGAATATCATCTCGGCCTCGTGCGACTACTACCTCAGCCGCGGCCTCGCCAAGATTGAAAAAGACGCCGGAGCCCATGAAGCCCCTCGGCGCCAAGAACCGCAAGGGCCAGTTCCTCGCCTGCTACACCAAGCAGGCCCAGCCGGACTATGGCGGCACCCTGAAGGGCGGCCGGAGCATATACTTCGAGGCCAAGCACACCGACGACGAGCGCATCGAGCAGCGCCGGCTCACCCAAGAGCAGCAGGACGACCTCGAGGCCCATCACAAGCTCGGCGCCATCGCCTTCGTGCTCGTCTCCGTGAGCCTGACGGACTTCTACCGCGTGCCGTGGCCCGTCTGGCGTGATATGGCCGAGATTTACGGCCGCAAGTACATGACGCACGCAGAGCTCTCCCGCTACGAGGTGCCGGCGACGGCCGGCTTCATCAAGTTCCTGCACGGCATCGAGTCGGAAGTGCTCGGAAAGGAGGCAACAACGTGATCCCGTTCCCGGATAAGAAATACAGCATCATCTACGCCGACCCGCCGTGGAGTTACAGCGACAGCGGATGCTCGGGCGCGGCTGCCGCGCAGTACGCGACCATGAGCATCAACGAGCTGAAGCAGCTCCCCCGTCAACCCTGCGGGGGGGTATAGCTGCTGACGACTGTGTGCTCTTTATGTGGGCCACATACCCGAAGATGCAGGAGGCCCTCGACCTGATCGAGGCGTGGGGCTTCAAATACAAGTCGATCGCCTTCCAGTGGATCAAGCAGAACCGCAGCGGAAACGGCTACTTTTTGGCCTCGGCCGCTGGACTCGAGGTAATACCGAGCCCTGTCTGATCGCTATCAAAGGCAAGCCGAAGCGCATCAGCGCCTGCGTCGGTCAGCTCGTATTCTCGCCGCTGCGCAGGCACAGCCAGAAGCCCGCCGAAGTGCGCGACAAGATCGTCGAGCTGATGGGAGACCTGCCCCGCATCGAGCTTTTCGCCCGAGAAGCCGCCCCGGGATGGGACGCGTGGGGCAACGAAGCGCCGACGCCTGAAGTCAAGGACGTGCCAGCCGACAGCGTCGAGCTGGCCGGAAAGGGAGGAAACGCATGAACCAGACAACCAAAGAGACCCGGCGCCGCAGCTATGACGCCGTACTCCCCAAGCGGGCCGCCCGCTGCCGCCTGATCCTCGAGACCCTCGGCAACCGTGAGCTCACGGCCAGCGAGATCACCGAGGAGCTCGTCGCAGCCGGCCGGATCCCGTACTTCAACCGCAACTACGTCGCCCCGCGGCTCACAGAGCTGAAGGAGATCGGGATCCTCACGACGGTCGGCCGCCGTAAGGCCACCCGCTCGGACGCCACCGAGGCCGTGTGGGCCAGAGCGGAGCCTTCAGGCCCCACAGGCCAGACGGCCGCAGCCTACGCAGACAACCCGACCGAGGCCGAGCAGATGACGTTCGGATCGGCCACCTGAGAGAAAGGAGAAACCCCATGAACGAACAGAACCAGCGCGACAGCATCATGTCGATGGCCCGCGGCGCCTTCGAGGAGCGCGTCGACTATGAGATGGACAAGGTGATCCAGAACATACTCGACCCCAACACGAAGGCCACGGCCAAGCGCAAGATCACCCTCACCATCGAGCTGACCCCGGACGACGAACGCCGCACCATCGGCGTCTCCGTGACGGCCAAGTCTACGCTCGCGGCCACCAACCCCGTCGCCACGGCCCTCTATGTCACCTCTGACGGCAACGGCGAGCTCGTCGTCGCCGAGATGGTGCCGCAGGTGCCCGGTCAAATGAACATGGACGGCACGCAGCAGGAGGCCCCTGAAGCTCCTGAAGCTCGTCCAGCACGCATAACAACCCACAACACAGAACAAGGAGGACAACACAATGCTCGCAAAAATGATCGACAAAATCGTCAGCCTGAAGGAGACCAAGATCTTCGAGATTGACGGCCAGACCTACGCCGACGCATCACTCACCCGCATCCCGCCGCACGTCGACCGCCCCGACTGCATCAGCGTCAGCGGCCTCGATAGCATCTGCAAGCTGATCCGCACCGAGCTCGAGAAGGTCGGCACGACCATCATGGTGCAGGTCAAGAGCAACGACACCGTCGAGGTGATGACCACCTACCTGAGCGACTTCTCCCGCAACACACTCTACCGCGCCAAGGCTGACGCCCCGGGCCTGTACACCGGCTTCAGAGGACGCGAGGTAGCTCTGATCGAGCTGCGGAGCCTCTGCATCCCTAACGAGGGCACGGCCTACCTGCTCGACCTGCTGAGTCGCATGACCAACGAGAACAGCGTCAGCACCAACGACAACGGCGTCACGCAGACCGTCGAGGCCCGTCAGGGCGTCGCCCTCAACGCGCTCGTCGAGATCAAGCCCCGCGTCATGCTGCGGCCGTTCCGCACCTTCCTCGAGGTGGAACAGCCCGAGAACGAGTTTCTGCTGCGCGTGGATCCCGACGAGGGGATTGGCTTCTTCGAGGCCGACGGCGGGATCTGGAAGCTCGAGGCCAAGAAGAACATCGCCGACTACTTCCTGAAGAACATGGGCGATCTGATCGACGCCGGCAAGGTCGTCGTCATGCAGTAAGTGAAGCGCCGGGCGGGCTCCGGCCCGCTCGGCTTTTTCTGAAAGGAGCAGCACCGTGAAAGAATACGAAACCCTCACCCGTGAGAAGGTCGACGTCGTGCCCTTCGGCTGCGGTATGCCGGAGACCCACCTGATGCAGGACTGGAGCGACAGGATGCTCGACCTGATCCTGAACGGGCCCACTATCAACGGCATCAAGAAGGACGAAGTGCGGGCCATGCTGCGTGAGACCTACGCAGCCCTGAAGCAGTACGAGAAGATCGGCCCGATGGCCTCGCCCTTCATCAATGACCCGACGGCCATCGTGGCCCGGGCCTTCTCCGAGCTCTACCCCGGCATCGAGTACGTCGCGCAGTACGTCCCCGACCTGCGGGACGAAACCAACGGCACCGCCTACGGCCTGACCATCTTCCCCGACGACGGCGGCACGCCGATCGTCTGCATCTCGGCCGAGGTGCCCATCAGCGCCACCCCTGAGCTGCTGGCGCACGAGCTGGCCCATGTCGCCACCCCGGAGGACACGGAGCACGGCGAGAGCTGGAGCGCAGCGTCGGAGGCCATATTCAAGAAGTACAACGAGCTCCTCGAGGCTATGATCCCCGACGAGCCTGAGCCCATCCTCTCGCCCCACCAGCCCGGAGACGGCGGGATCCTCACCATGCCGCTGCATGACAATGTCCCGGAGCCTCCGACGGACGACTGGCAGCTCACCACCTGCCCCGTCTGTGGCGCTGAGTGCTGGCAGACAGACACGGCCCGCCGGATCCTCGCACTGGAGCCCGACGTCCGAACCGCCTGCACAGCCTGCGCGCTGAAGGGGCTCGGCAAATAATACTGGAGGTAATACATGAACAACGAAAGAAACAACACGACGGCCGGCGGGATCGGCTTCTGCGGCCTTCTCGCCGTCGCCTTCATCGTCCTGAAGCTCACCGGCGTCATCAACTGGAGCTGGCTGTGGGTACTGGCCCCGATCTGGATCCCGACCGCCATCACCCTCGCCATCATCGTGATCGTGCTCGTGGCCATACTGGTCAGAGAGCTGACGAAGGGAGGCCGCCCGTGATGACCACGGAGGAACGCCGGGCCCTGCTGGATCGTGCGATCACGGCCTACGGCGCGCCGGCACAAATGGACATGGCCGTCGAGGAGATGGCCGAGCTGACCAAAGCCCTCTGCAAGGTGAAGCGCGTGAGCTGCGCCGCAGAGGCGAAGGCTGTACTCGAGAACGCGGTCGAGGAGATGGCAGACGTCCAGATCATGCTCGACCAGCTCCGCATCATCTTCGGCCGCAGCACCGCCGAGGCTGAGGAGTACAAGCTGGAGCGCCTGAAGAAGCGCCTCGACGCAGCCACAGCAACGGAGGTATCTCACCGCGGCTGAAAGGAGGAACCACATGGCAAAAGACAAACCGCAGCCGCAGACCGGCCCCGAGATCGAGGAGTACAGCACCACGGCCACGCCGAAGGCATACGCCGGCAGCGTCCCCGTGTTCTGTGCGCACGACGCCATCGTCCCGCTGAAGGATCTGCGGCCTAATCCCAAAAACCCCAACCAGCACCCGCCGGAGCAGATCAAGCTCCTCGCCTCTATCATCAGAGCGACGGGCTGGCGCGCCCCGATCACCGTCAGCAAGCGCAGCGGGCTCGTCACCAAGGGCCACGGCCGCCTCATGGCCGCACAGCTCGACGACCTGACCGACGCCCCGGTCGACTATCAGGACTACGCCAGCGAGGCCGAGGAGCTGGCCGATCTGACGGCTGACAACCGCATCGCGGAGCTCGCCACCACTGACAACAAGATGCTCGCCGAGGTGTTCGCCGACATCGACACCGGCGAGATCCCGTTCATGCTCAGCGGCTACACCGAGGACGACTACGGCAACATCGTGACGGCCCTGTCCGAGGCGCTGCACACCGAGGAGCCCAAGGGCGACCCCGACGCCGAGATCCCGGCCCCGGCCGCGCCGGTCACGCAGTACGGCGACCTCTGGATCCTCGGCCGGCACCGCGTCCTCTGCGGAGACTGCACCCGGCCGGAGGATCGCGCCCTGCTGCTCGACGGCAACAAGCCCGAGATCCTGCTGACCGACCCGCCCTACTGCTCGGGCGGCAGCAAGGAGTCGCAGAAGTCGACCGGCAGCATCGGCACAGAAAGAAAGAACGGCAAGGCCCCGAAGATCGCCAACGACATCCTCAGCACGCGCGGCTACCAAAACCTGATCCGCGGCGCGCTCACCGACATCCCCTGCCTCTACGCCTACATCTTCACCGACTGGCGTATGTGGGTATATCTGTTCGACCTCGTCGAGGCGGCCGGCTTCGGCGTCAAGTCTGAGATCGTATGGGACAAGGGCACGCCGGGCATGGGCGTCGGCTGGCGCTCGCAGCATGAGCTCATTCTGTTCGGCGCCAAGGCCGCCACCCACTTCGACGGCCACAAGGGCTACGGCAACGTCCTGAGTATCTCCCGCTCCGGGAATGAGCTGCACCCAACACAGAAGCCCGTCGAGCTGCTGGAGAAGCTGGTCGACAACACGGACTTCGCCACGGGCGTCTATGATCCCTTCGGCGGCTCCGGCACGACGCTGGCCGCCTGTGAGGCATACGGGCAGCCCTCCTACATCATGGAGCTGACGCCGGCCTTCACGGACGTGATCGTCAAGAGGTACATCAGAATAACAGGAAAGACAACCGTGCGCTGCGTCCGTCAAGGCCGAGAGCTACCGCGCGAGGAGATCGCCGCGATCTTCGAGCCTGACGAGGAAGGAGGTGAGCAGGAGTGACGCCCTGACATAATGAGCGAGAAGCCGATCACACAACGGATCAAGGACAGGCTCGCGGCCTACACCGCCATGCTGAGGGACATCGACAACCAGCTCGAGCGCCTCGACCGCATGGAGATGACGATGGCCTCCCCGCCCGGCCCTGATCTGACAGGTATGCCCCGCGGATCCGGCACACCATCCGACCGCACCGGCATGATGGTGGAGCGGAAAATGGAGCTCGAGGAACAGATCGACCGGCTCAAGGCCGAGGAGAAGAAGGAGCGCAACGCCATCGAGGGCCTGATCCTCCAGCTCTCCGACCCCGACGAGCGCGCCGTCATCCGGCTGCGCTACTTCGACCGGGCCGACTGGGAGAGCACCTGCGGCGTCCTGTTCGGTGATCGGCGGGACTACATCGACAGAGTGGACGCCTACCAGAACAGGACATACAAAATCCACGGCCGCGCCCTGCTCAACCTCGCCGCTGTGCTGGACGAGCTGGAGCCCCTGCCTGAGCTGCGGCAGTAAAACGCAGTAAAAGGAACAAAAGGGAAGTAAAAGGAATTGAAAAGCAGTAGCGACCCGTGCTATTCTATATCCTGCAAAAGACCGCCGGACACACGGGCAACGCCGTGACAATTCCGAGCGGCTGACCAGAGGAAAACCGAATAACAACCGACGGCAAGAGGCCGACGGGCGAACCAACGCCCGCCGGTCTCTTTTTGCATATTCAGGAGGTGACAACAACGGCAAAGGCAACCATCACCATGCAGGTCGAAAACTTCCAAAAGCTCATGGACACCGTCGCACAGATCGACGAGCAGGGCCGCAAGGCCGTGAAGGCCACCGTCCGCGACGTCAAGGCCAGAGCGCCGAGCTGGATCGCTCAGGAAGTCACGTCGGTCTACAACATCAAGAAGGGCGAGATCACCCCGTCCGGCAAGAACAGCAGCAAGCCGAAGAAGATGGCGGGCAACGTCAGCGTCTCGGGCGAGACCATCGAGGAGCTGACCATCACCTACTCCGGCCGGCTGCTCACTCCCGTGCACTTCGGCATGACGCCCAAGACCGCCCCGCCCGGCAAGAGCTACACGCTGCGGATGCAGGTGGTCAAGGGACAGAAGAAGGTCATCGGCCGCTACCTGAACACCCGCACCCCGGGCGGCCCGTACCCGAGCGATCGCACAATATCCTCATGGGGACAGGCAACACCAAGGCCGGCGGCGTCAGCGCCATTCCATTCCAGCGAATGAGCCGGACGCGCACCGACATCAAGAAGTTCACCACCATCTCGGTGCCCTCCATGATAACCAGCGAGCGCACCAATGAGAAGATAATGACTCGGCTCCAAGAGGAGACGGCCAAGCGCCTCCAGCACAACCTCGACCGAGCCCTCGGGAAATAGCCCGCAGCGGCCCACAGGGCGCCCCGCCACGGCGCCCGACACCGAGCCCGGCCCACACCGCCAGACGCGCACAGAGCGCGACACAGCGCCTCGCAGACGCCTCCACGCGCGCAGCGACGCGCCGAAGGTACTGTGACGGCCTGCTCTGGCCTGCGGTGCTGGCCAAAAAACGCGCAGCCGGGGAAAATTTTTTTCGGGCCGTTTCGTTTCGCCCGAGCGGCAGAAAGGAGGGAACGCCATGCCGAACCCAACCAACAACAAGCTCGTCGACAGTAAGACCATCGCGGCCCTGTTCGACATGACGCCCCGCCGAGTGCAGCAGCTCACCAAGGAGGGCGTCATCACCGCGGTCAAGGAAGGCAACGCCAACCGCTACGACCTGCTGCCGACGATCCAGAGGTACATCCGATACCTGACGGCCAAGGCCAACGGCCGGGAGCCGTCGAAGAAGGACAGCGAGATCGAGGGCCGGCGTCTGGAGGCTGAGGCTGACCTCAAGCGCAGCAAGGCAGACATCGCCGCCCTCCAGCTCAGCGAGCTCGAGGGCACCATGCACCGCAGCGAGGACGTCGAGGCTGTGATGACCGACCTCGTCTACAATATCAGGTCGATGCTCGTGGCCCTGCCGGGCCGTCTGGCCGTCGACGTCACCGGCGCAGCAACACCCGCCGAGGCGTCCGAGATCATCCGCACAGAGGTCTACAAGATCCTGACGGAGCTGGCCGGCTATAAATACGATCCCGAGGTGTACGCCCGGCGAGTAAGGGATCGGGAAGGCTGGGGCGAACAGCTCGCCGATGACGCGGACGACTAAAAAGCCGCCGCGAAGCTCAATACCGCCATCGCCGGAGCGGTCAAACGCTTCGCCCCGCCTGAGAGTCTGACCGTGGACGAGTGGGCCGACAAGCACCGCCGCCTCTCCCCGGAAAGCTCAGCCGAGGCCGGCCCGTGGCGTACCAAGCGCACCCCGTACCTCGAGGAGCCCATGCGGGCCTTTACGGATCCGAAGGTGCACAAAATAGTCATGGTAGCCGCTTCTCAGGTCGGCAAGTCCGAGCTCGAGCTCAACATCATCGGCTACATCATCGACCAAGACCCCGGCAGCATCCTCTACGTCCACCCGACCATCGACGACGCCCGAAAGTTCAGCCGCCTCCGCGTGGCCACCATGATCCGCGACAGCAAGCCCCTGAAGGCGAAGGTGCACGACGTCAAGGCCAAGGACAGCGGCAACACGATCCTCCAGAAGTCGTTCCCGGGCGGTATGCTCACCCTGACCGGCTCCAACAGCGCCTCGGCTCTGGCCTCCACGCCCGCCCGCTACATCATCGGCGACGAGCGCGACCGCTGGGCGACCAGCGCCGGCACCGAGGGCGACCCGTGGGCGCTGGCCGAAGCACGTCAGGCCACATTCTACAACGCGAAGGCGGTCGAGGTCTCGACCCCGACCATCAAGGGCAACAGCAACATCGAGACGAGTTTTTACCAAGGCACGCAGGAACGCTGGTGCCACCGCTGCCCCGAGTGCGGGGAGTACAGCGAGATCGTGTTCGACAATATCCATTTCGACCCGGAGGTCAAGCGGATCCGCGGGAAAAAGTCGTGGAGCCTCAAGAGCGGCGTCTCGTGGAGCTGCCCGGCCTGCGGCTGCCTGATCCCCGAGGACGTCATGCGAACGCAGCCGGCCAAGTGGATCGCCGACAACCCGGACGCCTACAAAAAAGGCGTCCGTTCTTTTTTGGCTCAATGCCTTCTCGAGCCCGTGGACTCCGTGGGGAGAAGATCGTCCTCAAGTTCCTCGACGCCAAGGATGACCCGCAGCGCCTCAAGGTCGTCTACAACACCCTGCTCGGCCAACTGTGGGAAGATCGCGGCGACCTCGAGGACGAGGACACCATGCTCGCCCGCCGCGAGGACTACGGCACCCGCCCGGACGGCACCCCTGTGGAGCTGCCTGACGGCGTGCTCGTGCTGACCTGTGGCGTCGACACTCAGGACAACCGCCTCGAATACGAGGTAGTCGGTCACGGGAAGTATGGCGAGACGTGGGGCATCGTCAAGGGCTACATCATGGGCCGACCAGACACCCCGGAGGTCTGGCAGCGGCTCGACGACGTGGTCGACCACGTCTACAAGTTCAAAAACGGCCGCGGTCTGAAGATCTCCATCACCTGCGTCGACTCCGGCGGCCACTTCACCCAAGAGGTCTATGAGGCGTGCCGGGCCCGCGTCGGCAAGCGCGTCTTTGCCATCAAGGGCAAAGGGCGGCGACGGCATCCCCTTCGTCTCGCCTCCGAGCAAGGTGCCGATCCGCGACAACAAGCGGATCACCTGCTGGCTCTACACCATCGGCGTCGACGCCGGCAAGGCGACGATCATGGCTAATCTGAAGGTGCAGGAGGCCGGGCCGAAATATTGCCATTTCAACCGGCACCCCGACGCCGGTTATGACCTCAATTTCTTCAACGGGCTCCTCTCTGAGAAGCTGGTGCTCACGCACACACGCCGCGGCGACCGCTGGGCGTGGGAGAAGCTGCCCGGCCACAACCGCAACGAGGCCCTCGACTGCCGCGACTATGCCAACGCCGGCCTCAAGATCATCAACCCTGACATGGACGCCATCGAGCGCCGCCTGCAAGGGCTGGAGGAAAAGCCGAAGGCCCCGCAGCAGCGACGGCAGCGGCCACGGCACAACCGGGCCGACGCCTTCGACGACTGGTAAGGAGGACACACCACAATGAGAAAGACCCGCGAACAAATCGAGTACCAGCTCTCCATCAAGAGGAACCGGCTGGAGCTCTACCTGAAGCGAGAGGCCGAGATGCTGGACGGAGGCGTCCAGAGCTACGGCATCGGCTCGCGCAATCTGGCCCGCTACAACACCGACCTCGGATCCATCCGGGCCGCCATCAAACAGCTCGAGGCAGACATCGAAGCCCTCGAGGCCGCACTGAACGGCGAGAAGCCGCGAAAAAGCTGTGGGAGTAGTGCCCCGAGACTGGTGAAAGAAGCCCCAAAAGGGGCTTTTTTCATAGGCCGACGCCGGGAGTTTTCGCTCCTTTTCTCCCGGCCCGGCCATCTTCACCATGAAGGAGGTGAGCACCATCAGCAAAAGAAAAAGCAGAAGCCGCCCACAAAACAGGCGGCAGCAGCCGCGCCCCGTGAATAAGGGCTACGGCGACGCCGGCGCAAGCTGGCACAAGAAGGCGACCAAGGGCTTCAGAGCTATGAGCGGCAGCCCGAAGGAGGACATCGACGCCAACAACTACACCCCTGCGGCAGCGTGCCCGGATGCTTTACATGGCAGCCCCGATCGCCACCTCTGCCATCCGCACCAACCGCACCAACGTCGTCGGCATCGGCCTCCAGCTCAAGAGCCGGATCGACCGCGAGGCGCTCGGCATGACGCAGGAGGCCGCGGACGCATGGCAGGCTCAGGCCGAGCGGGAGTTCGCCCTCTGGTCTGAGAACAAAGGGCGTGCGACGCCACCGGCGTCAACAACTTCGCAGCCATGCAGCAGCTCGCACTCTCCTCGTGGCTGGTCAGCGGCGACGTGTTCGCCGTCGTGAAGCAGTACGAACCGACGCCGCTCACGCCCTACTCGCTGCGCCTTCACCTGATCGAGGCCGACCGAGTCGCCACACCGACGACCTCCGGTATCATCACCCCGATGCTGCTGACCACCGGCAAGGCGGCCAACGGCAACACCATCTACGACGGCGTCGAGGTGAACGGTGACGGCCAGATCGAGGCGTACCACATCCGCAGCACCTACCCCTTCGAGCTCGGCAGCACGACGACAACGTGGGCCCGCGTTCAGGCATACGGTGAGCGGACTGGCCTGCCGAACATCCTGCACGTCATGGAGAGCGAGCGGCCGGATCAATACCGCGGCGTCAGCTATCTCGCGCAGGTCATCGAGCCCCTGCTCCAGCTTCGCCGCTACACCGAGAGCGAGCTGACCGCAGCGGTCGTCGAGTCGTTTTTCACGGCCTTCATCAAGACCGAGGCAGGCGCCGGCGACAACCCGTTCAACGAGGTCGGGAGCAGCCTGCCGGAGGTGAGCCGAGATCCTAACGAGTACGAGATGGGCCCCGGCCAGATCAACATCATGGAGCCCGGCGAGGACGTGACCTTTGCAGACCCCAAGCGGCCGGCCAGTGGCTTCAACACCTTCCTGCGCGCCATCTGTGAACAGGTGGGCGCGGCGCTCGAGATCCCGGCCGACCTTCTGCTCAAGAGCTTCAACAGCTCGTACAGCGCCAGCCGCGCCGCCCTGATGGAGGCGTGGAAGGCGTTCCGCATGAGGCGCAAGTGGTTTGTCGATGACTTCTGCACGCCAGTATATGAGATCTGGCTCTCTGAAGCCGTCGCCCGCGGCCGCATCAGCGCCCCGGGCTTCTTCGCAGACCCGACGATCCGCGCCGCATACCTCGGCGCCGAGTGGATCGGCCCCTCTCAGGGACAGCTCGACCCGACGAAGGAGATCACGGCCGAGATCCTCGCCATCGGCGAAGGCATCACGACCAGAGAGCAGGCGACCATCCGACTCAACGGCGGCCAGTGGGACGCCAATGTCGACCAGCTCGCTCGGGAAAACGAGAAACTGCGCGCAGCGCAGGGGCAGGTCGACCAGAGCACAGCGGCCAGCGGCACGATCTCCGCAGCTCTGCGGGAGGCGATCGTCGCCGAGGCCATCAAAAGCATCAAGGAAGGAGACAAGCATGAGAACGCATAACACTCCCCCGGCTCTGCGCCGGGCCTCAGACTGCGGGCACGCCGATCAAGTTCTGGAACGTCGCCAGCACCGGCGACGACGAGGGCGAGATCACCCTCTACGGCGACGTCGTGAGCCGCCAGCCCGTTGACTGGTGGACGGGCGAGCCCGAGCCCGGCCTCTACATCGCGCCCGAGAGCTTCATGGAGGATCTCGCGGCCGTCAAGGGCAAGAGCAACATCACCATCAAGATCAATAGCTGCGGCGGCGACCTCTACACCGGGATCGCAATCCACAACGCCATCAAGGGCCTGACCGGCCACAAGGTCGTCGTCGTGGAAGGCATCGCAGCCAGCGCGGCCAGCGTCATCGCCTGTGCAGGCGACGAGGTGCAGGTCTATCCCGGCAGCATGGTGATGATCCACGGCGTCGCCGGGCTGCTCTACGACTACTACACCCTCGCAGACCTGAAGAAGCTCCAGAAGGACTTCGACGCGAGCGAGCGGGCCATCGCGGAGATCTACCACGCCAAGACCGGCATCGAGGTCGACCAGCTCCCGCAGCATGATGACCCGCGAGACGTGGATGGTCGGGCAGGAGGCCATCGACAACGGCTTCGCCGACACCCTGCTCACGGACGAAGGCCCCGACGTCACTCTGAGCGCCGACAAGAAGGTGCTCCTCGTCGCCGGCATCCGGCACGACGTCAAGGGCTTCAGGCGCATCCCGGGGACGATCCCCATCGACAACAGCATCCACGCCGCCCCTGCGGCTGGAAATAAACACGCGGCCGCCAAGAACGACGGCCCCAAGAAGGAGGACAACAAGACCATGACCCTCGAAGAAATGAGAGCACAGCACCCCGACGTCGTGGCTCAGATCGAGCAGCAGGCGGCCGAAACTGCCAGAACGCAGGAGCGCGCCCGCATCGAGGCCATCGACAGCATCGCCGCAAGTGTGGGCGACGCGCAGCTCGTCAGGGACGCCAAGTACGGCGAGACCCCCTGCACCGCTGAGCAGCTCGCGCTCAAGGCTATGCAGAAGCAGGCGGCCCTCGGTGCCAAGCACCTGAAGGACGCCAAGGCTGACAACGACGAGTCCGGCGCTGCCGGCGTCGGCGCTGCCCCTAACGGTGGCGAAGAAGGCAGCGAAAGCGACGACAAGGCAAAGGTGGACGCCATCGTCGGCCTCTACAACTCCACCAAGTCTCAGAACGGAGGTAAAAGTAATGAGCAAGAGACTGGACGAAAACCTCGGCAGCGTCGGCTATGACGGCCTGATCGTTGCCAACGAGCCCGTCGCTGACGTGCTCACCGTGACCATCCGCAAGGAGGCCACCGCCGCGGCCACCTATAAGCGCGGCACCGTGATGGCTCTGTCTGCCGGCACCGCCGGCGACGGCAAGCTGGTGATCCTCGGCTCCACCGCGACCACCAACGAAACCCTGACCGCCAACTGCATCCTCGCCGAGGACGTGGAAGTCGGCACCACCGCGGACGTGACCGTGCTGGCCTACCGCACCGGCCACTTCGCCCGCAACAAGCTGGCCGTCGCAAGCGGCTACACCCTGAAGGCAACCGACGAGGAGGAGCTGCGCAAGGCCGGCATCCTACTCTCCGACGCCATCGAATACTAAGAGAAGGAGGACAACAAAATGCCTTTTAACTTCTACGACACCCACACGCTGCTCATGGCCGTGCAGCAGCTCACCCCTGCCGCGACCTTCCTGCGTGACCGCTATTTCCCCACCAACGACGCGAGCGACATCTTCGCCACCGATGACGTGCTCGTCGAGTTCCGTGACGGCAGCAAGAAGCTGGCGCCCTTCGTGGCCCCTCGCAAGGGGCGGCGTCACCGTCCTGCGCGCCGGCTACAATATAGAACGCTACACCCCGCCCTTCGTGGCTCCCCGTCGCGTCCTGACCCTCGACGAGCTGCGCAAGCGTGGCTTCGGCGAGGCCCTCTACTCTCAGCTCACCCCTGAGCAGCGCCAGCAGACCCTCATCCTGCGCGACGCTGACGAGCTGGGCGAGCTCATCACCAACCGCGAAGAAGCGATGGCCGCCGAGACCATGCTGACCAACGGCTGCGTGATGAAGCACATCGCCGACGACGTCGACAAGGCCGACGAGATGGAGATCCGTTTCTACCCGAGGCCAGCAACCCCGCGACCTACACCCCGACGGCCAAGTGGGACGCCACCGGCGGCAAGATCCTGAAGGATCTGGAGGCTATGATCCGTATGCTGACCAAGCGTGGCCTCCGCGCCTCCGATCTGGTCTGCTCCCCGGACGTGGCTGACACCATCATCAACGACGCGGCCGTGCAGAAGCTCCTCGACAACCGCCGCATCGAGATCGGCAACGCGGAGCCCGAGCTGCTGCCTGACGGCGCTGCCATCGTGGCCCGCCTGAACGTCCTCGGCCGCATCATCAGCGTCATCTCCTACGACCTGACCTATACCGACGACGAAGGCAACGACAAGCTCTACATCCCGTCCGGCAAGTGCGTCCTCACCGCTCCCGGCGCTGGCCGCACCGCCTACGGCGCCGTCTCTCAGGTCGAGCAGAGCGATGGCGAGTTCCACACCTACGCCGGCCGCCGCGTGCCGAAGTATGTGAGCAGCGCCGAAGGCAACAGCCGCACGCTGACCATCTCCAGCCGCCCGCTGATGATCCCCAACAACAGAAACCCGTTCATCGTTGCGGACGTCCTGACGGACTGAGCGCAGCAGAAAGGAGCAGAGCATGATCCAGATCATCAAGGGCACCTTCGGCTACTATAACGGCCGCAAGGTGATCCCCATCACTGAAGCAGACGGCCCTCAGAAGTTCGACGACGAGCTGGAGGCCCGTCTGGTGAAGGAAGGCGTCGCCAAGTACATCGGCGAGCTGGGCGAGACTGCCGAGCAGCCCGCACCCGATCACGGCGACGACGCCGACGAGCCTGCCAGCACCAACACCGCGGCCGACGAGGCCCCTGAGTACGACGAGGACATGAAGCTCGACGAGCTGAAGGAAGTGGCCGCGCGCTATGGCGTGGACGCCTCTGCCATGCGCAAGAAGGCCGACGTCATCGCTGCCATCGAGGCCGCCAAGGCCGAGCAGCCCGATGACGTCGCCGACGACGAGGAGCCCCCTCAGATCGGCGCCGCCGATCCTGTCTGATGGCCTTCAGCTTCAAGGCGATGGTCGAGGCCGACCGCCGGCGCACGTTTCTCAATCTCGACGAGTTCGGTGAGAAGCACACCGTCGAAGGCCGGGCCATCGCTGCCGTGCTGGACGACAACGCCCTGAAGGAACGCCAAGGGGGGCAAGAGCTGAGCGTCGCGGAGTCCTCTCTGCTGCTTTACGCGGCGGTCGAGGATCTGCCTGCTCGGCGCCCGGCGGGCGAAGGGCTCAACGTCGACGGCCGCGAGTACATCGTCAACGACTGGAGCGAGGACATGGGGATCGCCACCGTGGCCCTCGGCCAGACCGTCACCATGTAGGAGGTGCCGCCATGTCCATCGTCAACAGCATCGAAACCGTCCGGGACTGGCTGACCGCTGAGGTCTGCCCTCTGGTCAAGCTGAAGCTCCCGGACGATAAGGCCACAGACGCCTCCTACCCCTACAAGCTGGTCAACCCGGCCGCCTTCTCGCTTTTCGTTCCCTCAAAGGACAGGACGCCGCCGAACATCGCCGCACCGATCCCGTCGGTCTGCGTGCAGCTCGTTCAGGGCGACGACCGCCTGATCCGAAGTGCCCGCAGCGTCAAGATCCGGCTCCTCTTTTCGGCGTGGGATCCCGGCTATCACGGGCCCGACATTTACAAGCCGAAAGGCGACGGCAGCGGCTCCTACGTCCAGCAATACAACGAGGCCGCGGCGGCCTACTTCGTGAAGAACGGAGAGGGCTGGCGTGACGCATGGAATTTTGTGGACACAGCCCTCCGACGGATCGAAGCCGAGTACCTCGGCGACCTCCGCGTCATCAAAGAGGAAGGCATCTCCTTCGGCCCCTGTCGCCGAGCAAGACGCCGTCCCCGACTTTTACCCGTACTGGTTTGCGTGGGCTGAGTTCTCCGTCGAGGAGGCGCTGACCCGCAACCCGGAAAGCTACCAACACCTGCTTTAAGGGCGGCCCTGTGGCTGCCCTAATTTCATGCAAAGGAGGATAAGCAGATGGCAAACGAATACCTCTACGGCGCCTACGGCCACATCGGCGAAACTGTGGCACAGAGCGCCGTGCAGGCGGGCACCACGCCGGTCTATATCGGCACGGCACCCGTCAACCTCGTGCGCGGCTTCGGCAAAGCCGGCGTCATCAACGCGCCGATCAAGATCACCAGTCTGGTCGACGCGCAGAAGAAGCTCGGCTACGCGTCCGACTGGGGCACCTTTACCCTGTGCGAGGCCGTGTACGCGCATTTCAACAACACCCTCGGGAACATCGGCCCGATCTACGTCATCAATGTGCTCGACCCCTCTGAGGGAAAGCACCGCAAGGAGGAGGCCACCACCAAGACCCTCGCCTTCACCGGCGGCCGTGCCGAGTTCGCCAGCAGCACGATCATCCTCGACACGCTGACCATCGCAAAGGCGACCAGCGGCAACTACGTCGAGGGCTCTGACTACGCCGTGGACTACAACTTCACCAAGGGCACGGTCATCATCACCAGCCTGAAGGACGACGCGCAGCTCACCGGCAACCTGACGGCCACCTTCTACGAGGTGGACGACAGCGTCGAGGACAGCGACATCATCGGCGGCGTCACCTCCTCCGGCGAATACAGCGGCCTGAGCGCGATCACGCTGCTCTATCCCGAGCAGTTCGCGGTCTGCAATCTGATCGCGGCCCCCGGCTGGAGCCACAGTCCTGCCGTCTATAATGCTATGCTGACGGCCAGCCAGAAGATCAACGGCCACTGGGACGCCTTCGTCGTGGCTGACCTGCCCCTCGTGGACAGCACCGCGCAGGCGGTCGACACGATCACCAAGGCGATCGCATGGAAGAAGGCCAACGCCTTCACCGGCGAGCGTTCTAAGGTCTACTGGCCGCAGGCTGTGGACAACCTCGGCAACGTGTTCCACCTGAGCACGCTGGCCGTGTTCGAGCTCATGCGCGCCGACTTCAGCCACAACAGCGTCCCGATGGAGACCTGCGGCAACAAGGCTATCCCCATCATCAAGCAGTATTTCGGCGCCAACGCCAACAACCGCGGCTTCGACCAGCAGACCGGCAAGGAGCTGACGCAGAACGGCATCAGCACCGCCGTCGCGTGGGGCGGCGAGTGGGTACTGTGGGGCGACCATACCGCCGCCTATACCTATGGCGCAGACGTGGATCCCCGCGCGATCTTCGACGTCTCCATGCGGATGCTCATGCACATCACCAACAGTTTCCAGCGCGAGTGGAGCCCTGAGATTGACAGCCCCATTACCCGGGCTCTGAAGGATCGCATCATCAACCGCGAGCAGGAAAAGCTCGACGGTTATGTGAGCATGGGCGCCCTGCTGGGCGAGCCTGTGATCCTGTTCCTCGAGAGCGAGAACAGCACCACCGACGTGATGAATGGCGACTTCCGCTGGGACATCGCCGTCACCCCGACCCCGCCCCTCAAGTCTGCGAGCGTCTACGTCGCATACACCGACGCGGGCTTCTCTGTCTACTACGAAGGAGGTGACGAGTAATGGCAAACCTGTGGCTCGACCTGAAGGGCCCTATCCTCGCCGACACCGTCTACATCGGCGGCACCCTCGTCGCCAAAGACGTGACCATCTGCTGCTGCTTTTACCGTCACTCCCGTGACGGCTGACTTCAAGGCGATGGGAACCTACACGGCGCCGCTGCCCGGCCAGATCGAGGCGATGGAGGCGTCCATCACCAAGATCGGCATCGACCTCGGCCTGCGGAACATGATGAAGCTCGAGAGCAAGACCATCGAGATCCGCTGGGCGCAGGACGTCAAGCTCTCCGACGGCTCCACCAAGACCGAAGGCTGCAAGGCGTTCCTCCGCTGCGTCTCCAAGGGCATCCCCGGCCTGAACGTGGATCCCGGCAACGCCAGCGAGAACGAGGCCACGTTTGCCGTGAGCCGCTACCAGCTCTACGTCGGCGGCGCTGAATACTGGCTGATCGACCAGCTCAACACCATCCTGCGCGTCGGCGGCGTCGACTACGCCAAGGACATCCGCAGCGTCCTGTAACAAGAAGGGCGTCGCTCCGGGGCGGCGCCCTCTATTTATCGAAAGGAGACGCACCCAATGAAGAACACCATCAAGCTCGACAACCCCGTGCAGATCAACGGCAAGAGCTACGACGAGCTGACCTATGACATCAGCGAGATCACCGCACAGGCGTTTGCTGAAGCTGACGCCAGAAAGCTGAGCGCCAGCGGCTCCAAGAACGGCAACGCGGCGGCGCGGCCGAGCTGGACTACGGCCTGCACCTCTACCTCGGCTTCGCTGCCATCATCGCCATCAACCCCGAGATCGACATCTCCGACCTCGAGCGCGTCCGCGGCTACGACGTTATGAAGATTATGAGGATCGGCCGGGATTTTATTTCCGGGAAGTCGGAGGAACCCTACACCCCCCGACAGCTCCGACGCGCAATCCGAGACTACGCCCGAGCCTTCCACACGTCGACGCGAGACCTCGGAGAGCGAAGGCTGACCGACTTCCTGACCGAATACGGGGAGGCCGTCGAGGAGGCCAAGCGGCTCCAAGCGAGCCGACCGACTCGTGCGGTCAGCTTTAAGAAACCCCACATCAGAAGGAGGTGACGCACATGGCAAACGGAAAAACGATGCAGGCGGTCGTCAATCTGGCCGGCAGCATCGACCCATCACTCGGCAAAGCCATCGAACAGGCTCAGAAGAAAATCAGCGGCCTGAACGTGAAGGCGCTGGCCGTTGGTGCAGCCGTGGGCGGCATCGCTGTGGCGACAGGCAAGGCAGTCGTCGAGGCCGGAAAGTACATGAAGGATCTCGGCGCGTCCTTCGATGACGCTGCTGATGCTATCCGCATCGGAACCGGCGCCACCGGCGACGCGCTGGATGGGCTTCTGGATGACTTCGACGCCGTCTACAAGAGCGTCCCGACCACAATGGAGGACGCCAGCAAGGCGATCGCAGACTACAACACCCGCCTCGGCCTCACCGGCCCGCAGCTTCAGGAGATCTCCAAGCAGGCCATCCAAGTGAGCGATATGCTCGGGGACGACCTCGGCAGCGTGATCGAGGAGTCGAGCCAAGCCTTCCAACAGTGGAACATCGACGCCGACGACATGGGCGGCGCTATGGACTACATCTTTAAGGTCAGCCAGAGCACGGGTATGGGCTTCACGGATCTGATGGCAGATATGCAGAAGTTCGGCCCGCAGCTTCAGGAGATGGGCTACTCCTTCGAGACGGCGAGCGCCCTGATGGGCCAGCTCGACAAAGCCGGCGTAAACACCGACGAAGTGCTCGGCGCCATGAAAAAAAGAGCGTCGCCACACTTGCCAAGGAGGGCATCAGCGCCAGCGACGGGCTCGCCATGTACTACGAAAAGATCAAAAACGCCGGGACGGCCGCAGAGGCCGCCAGCATCGCGTCGGAGATCTTCGGTACAAGGGCGGGCTCCACGATGGCCGCAGCGATCCGAGACGGCTCTCTGGCCGTCGCAGACCTGACGGCTGAGCTGCAAGAAAACGGCGAGACAATCGCCGGCGCAGCCGATGACACCTACGACTTCGCCGAGCGGCTTCAGGTTATGAAGCAGGGGCTCGAAGTGGCCCTCAAGCCTATGGCGAACACTGTGTTCGACGGGCTCAACAAGTTCATGCCGACCCTGCAAAAGCTGATGGAGCAGATCACTCCGGCCATCTCCAAGGCGGTCGAGGCTGCGGCCCCGTTTGTCGACGAGTTCCTGACCGGCGCGGCCGACGCCCTCGAGGACGTTCTGCCCCTGATCTCTCAGCTCGCGGCCGACCTTCTGCCCGTTCTGACGCAGCTAATGAGCACTCTGCTCCCGCCGCTTCTCAGCCTCGTGCAGACGCTCCTCCCGCCACTCATGCAGATTGTTTCCGCGATCCTGCCGCCTATTGCCAGCCTGCTCGCCACCGTGCTCCCTATTATCACGCAGATCGTCAGCGCCGTGCTGCCTGTGCTGGTGAGCATCATCTCGAGCCTGCTGCCGGTCATCACCCCCGCTGCTGGAAGTGGCTCTGCAAATCGTCAACAGCGTCATCATGCCGCTGCTTGATCCCCTGATGCAGCTCGTTCAGGCACTACTCCCACCGATCCTGAGCCTGATCGGCGCCATCACCCCACTGCTGACTCCGCTGCTGGCTATTCTGGAGCCCATCGCAAGCGTGCTCGGCACGATCGTTGGCTGGGTATCGAAGATTGTCAGCTTCGGCTCCGGCGTCATCAGCAAGATCGCGGGCCTGTTTGGAGGTGGAGGCGGCAGCACGCTGTCTCCGGCTATGCGACCGGCGGCTTTCACGAGTGGCCCGTCCATCGCGGGCGAGGATCCGCGCTATCCGACCGAGGCGGTCATCAGCTTCAACCCTGCGTACCGCTCGCAAAACCTGTCCTACTGGGCCGAGGCTGGCCGGATGCTGGGCGCATCTGACAGCGAGGCCGACTACGAGCCCATCAGCAGCGGATCGGGCACGGCTGTGGTCTATGACCTGAGCGGCCTGTCCTTCTCTCCGCAGATCAAGGTCGAGGGCGACACTGACGAGGACGCACTGATCCGAAAGCTCCGCGACCTCGAGCCGGAGTTCATCGACTTCATTCTCGAGGCACTCAGCAGAAGGGAGGGCGGCACCTATGTCACAGCAGACAGTCGGCTTTATTGATTATGTGGCGCAGGGCGGCGACACCTTCGACAGCATCGCGCTCGTCGCCTATAACGAGGAGCGCATGGCGAGCACCATCATCGAGGCCAACCCCGACCTCAGCGACGTGCTGATCTTCGAGGGCGGCGAGGCTGTGCGGATCCCGATCGTCGAGACCGTGGAGACGCCGGAGACCATGCCGCCGTGGAGGAGGTGACGCCGTGAAGATCCTATACGAAGGCGTCGACATCTACCCGGACATCAGCGTCCACCGCTGCTATCACGATATGTACGCCGAAAAGCAGAGCGACGAGCTGCTGCTCAAGCTCAACGACACCCGCGAGCTGTGGGACTCGTGGAACCCCAAGAAGGGCGACACCATCGCAATCGAGGACGGCGCTGCCAAGACGGGCAAAATGTTCGTCGAGAGCGTCGTCCCCGAGTCCGGCATCATCACCCTGCGGGCCTATTCCGTCCCGCAGTCTGCGAAGGATAAGCGGAGCAAGTCATGGGGAAAAGGTCAAGTTCCTGCAACTGGCTCAGGAGATCGTTCCGGCCGCCACAGCCTGACGCTCGAGACCTACGGGATCACCGACCAGACCTACGACTACGTCGAGCAGAACAACCTCGCAGACTTCGCATTTTTTCAAAACCGCTGCACCCTCGAGGGCGCGGCGTTTCTGGTGTATGACGGCAAGCTGGTCGTCTACGACGAGGCATACATGGAAAGCCAGCAGCCAGTCGACACCATCACCATCACCCCGGCCAATGACTTCGAGTACCGCGACGAGGGCACCAACGCCTACGGCTCGGCCGAAGCCGTCAACGGCGGTCTGACCGGCACCTTCGCAGCCCCGAACGGCGGCGACAAGGTGCTGCGCCGGATCCTGCCATTCCGCATGACCGACCAGAGCGAGGCCGACCGCTTCGCCAAGGGCCTCCTCCGGGACGCCAACAAAAACGCGACCGTCGGCACCCTCTGGACGGGCTCGCTGCTGCGAGACTATGCGGCGGGCTCTGTGGTCACGCTGGCGACCGAGGGCGTTAAGTCGTGGGACGGCACGGCCTTCGTGAGCCGGATCCGGCACGACTACGTCAAGACGCGGAGCAAGCTATACCTCCGCAAGCCACTGGAGGGATATTGATGAACAGCAACAACCAAATGATCCAGAAGGGCAAGATCTCCAGCGTGGAGGGAAAGGCCGACAGGAACGGCGACAAAACCACGGCCAGAGTGCTCCCGAGCACCGCCGACAGCATGGTCACGCGACCGCTGACGATCCCGTGGTATCTGCGCGGAGAGATGGGAAACCTGACCCCCGGAACAGAAGTCGCCTACGCCATGTTCGAGGACGGCACCGGCATCATCCTCTCCCGCATGGACGGAGAGTGGGACGGCATCGTCCCGGGTGACATCACCGTCAAGAAGGGCGCACTCACGATGCAGGACAAGGGCATCAGCGTCCCGTCGGCAGACGTGACCGCCACGGGCATCAGCCTGACCGGCCACACCCACACCGACAGCATGGGAGGCGGCACTTCTGGCCCGCAGTAAGGAGGGATAGACATGGCCGTCATGGCATCATGGAACGGCAAGACGTGGGGCGTCTCCAGCCAGAGGATCGCCGCCCTCAACGGCATCTCCTACAGCGTCGAGCTCGACACGGAAAACAGCGACGACAAGGCCGGATCCCCGGCCACCAAGACCAAGGCGCTCAAGCTGCAAAGCATGAGCTTCGACTTCGATCTGGCCGCCGCGGTCGGCTGCGACGTGCGCAGCGAGTACGAGTCGTGGACGGCGCTGGTCGGGCAGTACGCCCCCTTCTATCTGGCCGGCCGGCGCTTCGGCCCGGCCAATCTTCAGCTCACCGGCGTCAGCCTCTCAGACACCACACTCGACAACTTCGGCCGGATCCTGAAGGGCAAGATCACGATCAAGCTGACCGAGTACGCCGAGGAGGCCAGCAGCAAAAAAGGCCAGTTCTGGAAAATCCGGCAACAGCGGCAAGAGCGGCAGCAGCTCCAAGTCGGCGGCAGGCATCGCCACCTACAAAGGAGCTCGGCATAAGCTCCTCGGCTGTGAACGTCGGAGCCTCCAGCAGCGCCAAAGCATCCAAAAAGCCAACCAATGCGCAGCTCAAGTAAAGCGAGGTGATCCCAATGAAAGCATCTGGCAACGGAGCGCCCGAGATCTGTGTGCAGAACCTCCTCAAGACCATCCGCGGGGAGGTGCCCTATGAGCGCATCAAGGGGATCGACCGCACGCTGATCGACAAGCCGAGCGAAACCGCTGCGACTGATCTGGCCGCTGACGTGGAGTTCGTTGTGGAAACCTACGAGCCCCGCGTGCAGCTCAGTGACTCCGACCTGAAGGCTCTGACCGCTCAGGCCGGCGACTTCGAGCTGCGGGCCAGCATCGAGAACATCACATGAAGGAGGTGAACAGCGTGAGCGACGCGACAAATATCTACGGCGAGGACATCAAACTCACCACGACAGACGCGAGCACCCTATACAAGACCATCATCACCGAGCTCGAAAAAGGGCGCCGGCGAGCCGCTCTACCCGGGCGACGAGCGCCGGATCTTCGGCGAGGCTCTCGTGCCCGTGTTCGTTGCCCTCTACAACAGCCTCAACGACGTCGGCCGGCAGACGCTTCTCCGCTATGCGAGGGGCGAGGTGCTGGACGCCATCGGCGAGCGGCAGGACGTGAAACGACTGGAAGGCACACCGGCCAAGACGACCATGCGCTTCTCCGTCTCCACGCCGCAGGAGAAAAACATCATCATTCCGAAGTGGACGAAGGTGACGCCGGACAGCGAAAACTATTTTGCCACCGACGAGATCGCTGTGCTGCAAGCTGGCGCCTACTCTGTGGAGGTGCCGACCTCGGCCGTGAGCAACGGCACGAAGTTCAACGGCTACGCAGCCGGCACGATCGGCACCCTCGTCGACCTGATCCCCTACATCGAGTCCGTCACCAACCTGACCGAAACAGCCGGAGGCGATGACGGCGAACCCTACACCACCGAAGGCGACAACCGCCTCCGCGAGCGGATCCGTCTGGCTCCCGCCAAGAGATCCACCGCGGGCCCCGAACAGGCTTACATCTACTGGGTAATGACGGCCGACAGTTCCATCGTGGACGCGAGGGCCGTCAGCGAGAAGGAAACCGTCAGCGAGACCCTCACGGTCTACGACGGCAAAGCCTTCAAGGGCGGCGGCACACTTCTGACCGACACCCTCGTCGTGAAAGCCCACGGGCAGAGCACGGCGGCGGTCAAGGACACGGACTACACCGTCGACTACACCGACGGCCTGCTGACCATCACGCTCAAGGGCAGCCTCTCGGCCGCCGAGAGCATCGACATCATCATCACCCGCACGCTGGAGGGCTGCGTCAAGATCGTGCCCCTGCTGGAAGGCGGCGGGATCCCTGACGCTGCCATGCTGGCGAAGGTGCTGGACGTGGTCAACGCAAAGGACATCCGGCCGCTCACTGACAAGGTGAGCGCCGTGCCCCCGGAGGGCGAGACCTACGACATCGAGATCGTGTACTACACCACGCCGGAGAGCGAGGCCGAGGTGATCGCCAACGTCGAAGGCACCGGCGGTGCGATCGACCGCTACAACGAGTGGCAAGTCGCGGCTCTCGGCCGGGACATCAACCCCGACCAGCTCCGCAAGCGGATCCTCTCGCCTTCGTGGGGAGAGAACCTGACCGGCGCCTTCCGCGCGGACGTCGTCAAGCCGACCTACAAGGCCCTCGACGACACGCAAGTCGCCAAGTTCAGCGGCCACCTGACCGTCAGCCACAAGGTCGAGAGCGAGGTGGTGTAAATGCGGCTCAATGAGACCGAGATGGTCAAGCTGCTGCCTGCGTGGATGCAGGAGGACGGCAGCGACAAGGGCCTCGCCGCCGGCTGCGACATCGTCAGCCGCGACGCCTATGCGCGCCTGAAGCTCCTGAGCAGGTGGGACAAGATCGACCAGCTCAGCGACGCAGAGCTCGACGAAATGGCGTGGGAGCTGAACATCCAGTGGTATGACAGCACCGCGCCCATCGCAGCCAAGCGGGCCGTCATCCGCAACAGCGACCGCGTCTACGCAAAACTCGGCACCCCCTACGCCGTGGAGCAGATCGTGGCCGACTACTTCGGCACCGGCGAGGTCAGGGAGTGGTATCAGTACGGCGGGCAGCCGCATCACTTCAAGGTGCTGAGCGACAACCCGAGCCTCGTCAACAGCAACCTCGACCTGTTCCTGAAGCTGCTGCGGACGGTCAAGCGCCGCAGCTCGTGGCTCGACGCGATCCTGATCTGCCTGACCGGCGAAATGTTCCTTTATTCCGGCATGGCCGTCAGGGATCACACCCAAGAGGTGCACGTCATGGGCAGCGACGAGATCCACATCTACCACGCGGCCGTCGTCCACGACAACAACCGCGAGACCGTCAGCATCGGCACCGACGCGGCGGTCATCTCAGACTAAGGAAAGGAGATAGACATGGCTGCATTTATCAACAACAACATCACCACCGCCGGCCTGATCGTTCTGGCGAAGGGCGTGGCCGGCCAGAAGATCAACTACACCAAGATCGTCCTCGGCGATGGCTACCTCGAGGAGGGCCAGATGCCCCGCACCCTCACCGGCGTGGTCAGCCCGAAGGCGACCGTCGACATCACGAAGCTGAAGATCAACGGTGACGGCACCGTGGCCGTCGGCGGCATCTTCACCAACGGCGACGAGACCGAGGGCTTCTACTACCGCGAGCTCGGCCTTTATGCCGAAGATCCCGATCCCGAGGTCGGTGAGGTGCTGTACTGCTACGGCAACTGCGGCGATCTGGCCGAGTGGATCCCACCCTCCGGCGGCGCCACCATCGTCGAGAAAACCATCGACATCGTCACCGCGATCGGCACGGCCACCAACGTGACCGCCTACATCCCCGCCGACGCCTACGCCACCAAAGAGGACTACGAGACCTACAAAGCCATCGCCCTCGGCGCGCAGGCTACGGCCGAGGAGGCTCTGGCACTCGCCCGGCAGGCCATCGCAATCGCGCAGGCTGCCGAGGCATCGGCCAACGACCTGAGCAACGCGGTCGGCCAGAACACCAGCAAGATCGCAACGCTGTGGGACGCCGTTTTCAGCGACATCACAAGCAACCCGTTCCAGATCACATTCGCAGACTTAACAGGCATCACGCTGAAGTCTGGCGTCTGGAACGCTTCACTTCAAAGGCTCGAGTGCTGATGGGAAACTGCTACAACTACACCCCGATCCCACCAGCCGAAGCCTCCTGCATCATCGCGCACCTGTTCGTCGAGCTGGCCCTGCCCTGCTCCTGCTGCAAGCGGGAGGACGGCGTCATCGTCATTCAGGGCAAGACCTACGACGGCAGCAGCGCCCGCGTCACAATCAAAGGCGAGGAGGTGAGATACTACGGCAAGCAACGGACACTCGCGGCCATACGAGCGGGCCAATGTAGGCCGCCCGCCCTTTGGCCGTGACAAACTGCCCGAGATGCAGGTCGTCACGGACGCCAAGGAGCTCGAGAAACACACCTACATCAAGACCAGAAACCCGGCCGTATTTCCAAAGAAGGAGCGGCTCGGTCTGGCGCAAAGGATGATGAACGAGGCCAGCGACCTCGTCGCCGATCTGATGGAGGCCAACGATCTGCTCCTGACGGATCCCGAGGAGCGTGAGCTCAGGTATCGCGCGCAGCGGTCGGCGCTTCGCAACTGCCGAAAGCTGATCCACCACATCGAGCTCGCGCATGAGATCCTCAGCGGCTTCAGCGATGACGCCTTTGCATACTGGGCGAAGATGGCGGCCGGCGTGAAGAACCAGACCGCCAAATGGTACAAAACCGATAAAGAGAGGGCCGCCAAGCTGGACGCGCAGAAGCGTCACCAGCGAGGCGGCCCTCGGGGTATGCCTTGTTTTTTCGTGCCGGCTCGGCCAACAACGCCCGCAACGTCAACACCGATGGCACTCTGAACAGGAACAACGCCTACAACGGCAACAACGGCCTGCGCCCCGCTTCGATGGATCGCCCGACTTATTAACCGCCCGGAGACGGACGGCGAACACTGTGCCCCATCATCCAAGGAAGGCATATCCCTCCCGCAGCCGCGGCCGTCTGACCGGCCCGGTCATGGGTAAACACAAGACCGCCGATGCCCCCGGCGGCGCACGCAAAGCGCGGCCGGAGCTATACACGGCGGGGAGACTTTTCAATGGAGAATATCGTAAACAGCACCATCGCGCTCTACAAAGCATACCGCAAAACCCGCTGCGGAAAGCGCGACAACCCGACCGCCATGCGCTACCGCATGGAGGCCATCGAGCGCACCGTCGCCCTCTCTGAGAGGCTCCAGCGGCGCGACTATTCCTTCGGGCCCTACTACCCCTTCAAGGTGTACGAGCCCAAGGAGCGGCTCGTCCTCGCCATCGACTTCGAGGGCAAAGTCGTCCAGCACTCGCTCTGCGACAACGTCCTCGAGCCGGCGTTCTCCCGGCGCTTCATCCGGGACAACTACGCCGGCCAGATCGGCAAAGGCACCCACGACGGCCTCGACCGTCTGGCTGCGGCCATGCGCCACTATTTCTTCAGCCGAAAGGCAGCAGACGAAGCAGCCCGCAAGGCTGCCGGCCTGCCGCCCCGGCCGATGAACGAGTGGGACTACGCCGACGGCTGGGTACTGAAGGGCGATTTTTCAAAGTTCTTTTTACACCCTGCTCCATTCCTACTGTTACGAAACGGCCCGCCGGGCCCTGAAGTGGCTGAAGGATCCCGAGCTGATCGACTTCGCTGAGTGGCTGCTGTGGCTCATAATCGACAGCACGCCAGACCCCGGCATCCCGATCGGCAACCAGTCGAGCCAACTGCTCGCGCTGCTCTATCTGGACGCCTTCGACCACTGGCTGAGGGATGACCGCGGCCTCGTATATGGCAGGTATATGGACGACTTTTACATCATCCACAGCGACAAGCTGCTGCTCCGGCAGATACTCAAGGAGATCGAGGCGTACATCAAGCCGCTCGGCCTTCGGCTGAACGGCAAGACGCAGATCCTCCCGCTGAAGAACGGCATCGACTTCCTCGGTTTTCACACATACCTCACGCAGACCGGCAAGGTCGTGAGGAAAGTGCGAGCCAAGAGCATCGACAACATGAAGCGCAAGATCCGCAAGTTCCGCGGACTGGTGGACTCCGGCAAGATGACACTCGACAGCGTCGTGCAATCCTACGCGAGCTGGACGGGCCACATCTCACACGGCAACACCTACCACCTGCGGCAGAACATGGACGCCTATTTCTTCAGCTATTTCCCGGAGCTCAAACCATCACCGAAAAGGAGACACAACTCATGGCCCAAAAACTGAGCAACCTCGCAAACAAGTCGAAGGTCAAGTTCGGCAGCCTGTACGGCAGCCCGATCGTCTGGATCGTGGCCGATAAGAACCACGCGGGCTACCCCCCTCCAACAGCGTCACGCTCGTGACCAACCAGATCATCAAGATGCTGTGCTTCGACGCAACAGAACCGAGTAACGGCAACAGCGACCGCCGCGGCTACGGCAACAACCGCTACATCTACTCGAACCTGCGCCAGTGGCTCAACAGCCCCGCGGCTGCCGGCCAGTGGTACACCGCACAGCACTCCGCAGACCAGACGCCGGACTCCTCCCACGTCTGGAACGGCGTCAACCCGTACAGTGGCCTCGCCGGTTTTCTGAACGCCTTCACCGCCAACGAGCGGGCGGCTCTGCTGAACACCACCATCACGGTCGGCAAGAGCTCCACAGACGGCGGCGGGACGGAGACCTGCACGGACAAGATCTTCCCCCTGTCCTGCACTGAGGTCGGCCTGAGCGGCGACCACGTCTGCGGCAGCAAGCTGGCGATCTTCAGCGACAACAACAGCCGCATCGCCACCGTGACGGCCTCCTGCGTCGCCAATTCCAACTATTCCGGCAACCCGGGCTCTGGTGCCGCGTGGTACTACTGGCTGCGGGACGCCTATGCCGGCTCGGCCTACGGCGCCCGCCTCGTCTACGCCGATGGCACTCTGGACAGGGACATCGCCTGCAACGGCGTCTACGGCCTGCGCCCCGCTTGTAATCTGTCCTCTGATCTCCTGATCTCCGACTCCGTCGACTCGGATGGATGCTATACAGTGATCTACAATCAGGCGCCCACAGCGCCGTCGTCCATCACTGTCCCGAGCGAAGTGCTCGGCGGCGAGAACCTGAGCATCTCGTGGGCGGCCTCCACCGACCCCGACGGCAACCTCTCCGGCTACGTTCTGGAGCGCAAGGTCGGGAGCGGCACATGGGCGCAGATCTACAAGGGATCCTCGCGCAGCTACACCGACGCCATCACCTACGGATGGACGAGCGTGCAGTACCGCGTCAAGGCATACGACGCCGCCGGCGCGGAGAGTGCGTACACCACCAGCGCCACCCGCACCGTCACCAATAACCGGCCGCCCGTCATCAGCGGCACGGACGGCGCCCTCGGCAGCTTCAGCACGGCGGCCCCGTCCTACGAGTACACCGTCACCGACGCCGACGGCCATCAGGTCGACGTCGTGGAGATGCTGGACGGCGTCACGCTGCGCAGCTACACCGTGACCCTCGGCCATACCAACACGCTGACGATCGGCTCCGAGGCGTGGCTGAAGGTCGTGAACGGCAGCCACACCCTGAAGATCGTGGCGACCGACGCCAAGGACGCCAGCGTCACCCGCACGCTGACCTTCACCAAGGCCGTCACGTCCGTCGAGTTCGAGCAGACCCTCGCTATGGAGGCCGACGCCATGCCGACCAAGGCCCTCGTCAACATTCAGGGCAATTTCCCGGCCGGCTGCACGCTTCAGGTCTGGATCTGCAACAACGGCAACGACGCGAGCCCGACGTGGGAGGACATCACGCAGAAGGCCCGCACCGGCCAGAAGCACTACTTCACAAACAAGACCAAGACGGCCGCAGCGTGGGGCGTCAAAGTCAAGGCCAAGCTGCTCCGCGGCTCTGCTACGGAGACCTGCTACATTCAGTCGATCGGAGGTAACTTTGCATGATTAAGCACAGACCTGACAGCATCCAAGAGCTGAACGACAAACAGGCCGCAGAGGCCAAGAAGGACAAGACCATCGCCGAACAGGCCGACACCATCGAGCTGCTGAAGGGCTGCATCATGGAGCTGGCCGACGTGGTCTATGGCGACGGAGAGGAGGACACCACAGCATGAGCAAGATCGTCGAGCTGTACGTCAGGGAGCTGACCCGCGAAGGCTCCACCATGACCATCAACGACGTCCCGAAGAAGCTGCGCAAGCAGGTCGAGGACGCCATCGCTGCCATCGAGGCAGCCGCAAACGCTGGCACCGCGAAGGAAGGGGCGAGCGAATGATCGCCCGGGCCCTCGCGTGGCTATTATTAAAAAATTGCAGGAAAGGAGGAGCGTGAAATGCTGGTACGTCTGTATGCAGGCGAGATCATCATGGGCCGCATCACCGAGGACGACGTCCCCGCGAAGCTGAAGGCCCGCGTGCACAAGTATCTCGTCGACATGGGCTACTTCGACGACGTCGAGGAGTAAGCCCAAACAACAAGGAGGGCCGCGTCCTGCGGCCCTCCGGCTTTTTATGAGGTGACACAATGATCGAAATCAACATCGGCGCGCTCGTCGTCCTACTGGGGATCCCGACGGCCGCGACCGGCTTCTGCTTCTGGATGCTCGAGCACAGGATCCAGAAGCGCGAGAAGCAAAAAGGAGGCCGAGGAGGCCAAACGGCAGAAAAAGAGGCAGCGGCCCGAGAGCGTGCCCGTGAAGATCTCCAGATCATCACCATTCAGGGCACGTCGGCAGCCATCGCCCTCGGCGAGGCGACGGCCCGGGCCGTGCAGCGCATCCCTGACGCGCATTGTAACGGGGATATGCACGCGGCCCTCGACTACGCTGCCAAAATCAAACACGCGCAGAAGGACTTCCTCACCAGTCAGGGGATCCACGCGATCATCGACTAAGGAGGTGAGCAGCATGGCCGCAAAGAAGCGCCGGCGCAAGCGTAAAAAAAGAAAATCGAGGTGAGCAAAAACTCGCATACTGGGCGGCCATCGTGGCAAGCCTCAGCGCAGCCACGTCCTACCTGCTCTCAGCCTTCGGGCGCGACCCGGTCGGTGAGCTGACCGGCACCATCTTCACCGCCTGCGTCGGCTATCTAATCACATACGCCGGCAAGAGCCTCGGCGAGAAAATCAGCCGAAACCGCCACGGGCTCGACGCCGACGGCAACCCGCTCCCGGATCCGTCCGGGGACACTCTCAACAATGAGGAGGCAAAAAGGATGAACACCATCGACATCACCCCTATCGTCAACGCAGCCATCGCCCTGATCGGCGCCGGCGTGAGCGTTTTCCTGATCCCGTGGCTCAAGAGCCAGACCACCGAGGCACAGCGCAAGGAGCTGACCGCGTGGGTAAAGATCGGCGTCGCTGCCGCTGAGCAGCTCTACCAGGGCGCCGGCCGCGGCGAGGAGAAGAAGCAGTACGTCATCGACTTCCTGAAGCAGAAGGGCTTCAAGGTCGACGAGGAGAGCGTCATCAACGCGATCGAGGCAGCAGTCAAGCAGCTCAACACCGAGGGCCTGACTATCGAATGACGGAGAGGGGCGGGCTCCGGCCCGCCCTTTTTCTTTTTGCAAAGGAGGCAAACCCATGAAAAACCAGAACACCGACGACATCAAGCTGAAGCCCGGCGAGACCGTCACCGACGAGACCCTCGACGAGCTGACCGGCGGGAAAAGGAGACGACAATGAGTAACAGCTCTCTGGTGGTCTACACCAAGCTCAGCCCGAACCACTCGGGCAAGCGCACCAAGAAGATCGACACCATCACGATCCACTGTATGGCCGGCAACTGCTCCGTCGAGACCTGCGGCAACCTGTTCGCCAGCTCTGCGCGGCAGGCGTCCAGCAACTACGGCATCGGCACCGACGGCCGGATCGCCCTGTACGTCGACGAGGCAAACCGCTCGTGGTGCACCTCGTCCAACGCCAACGACCAGCGGGCCGTCACCATCGAAGTCGCCAACAACGGCGGCGCGCCTGACTGGCCCGTCTCCGCGAAGGCATACGCCGCGCTGCTGGATCTCGTGACCGACATCTGCAAGCGCAACGGCATCAAGCGCCTCGTCTGGTCGACCAGAAAAAACGACCGCGTGAACCACCTGAACGGCTGCAACATGACCGTGCACAGGGACTACGCGAATAAGAGCTGCCCGGGCGACTACCTCTACAACCGCCACGGCCAGATCGCGGCCGAGGTCAACAAGCGCCTCGGCGTCAAGGATGCAGGCGGCAGCACAGGCAGTCAGACCTCGGGCGGCACTACATCCGGCCTGAAGGTCGGCGACGTGGTCGACTTCAAGGGCACGCAGCACTACACCAGCGCGGCGGCCAAGGACGCCAAGATCTGCAAGCCCGGCAAGGCCACCATCACGGCCGTCGCGGCCGGCAAGGCGCACCCGTACCACCTGAAGGCAATCAGCGGCGGCGGCTCCACCGTTTACGGCTGGGTAAACGCTGCGGACATCTCGACCGGCAGCACCGGCACGGCCACGAGCTACCGCGTGCGGACGACGGCCGACGTGCTGAACATCCGTAAGGGCCCCGGCACCAACTACGGCGTCGCCGGCCAGATCAAGGGCAAGGGCATCTACACCATCGTCGCCGAAGCCGCAGGCCCCGGCGCGACCAAGTGGGGCAAGCTCAAGAGCGGCGCGGGCTGGATCTCTGGACTACGTCACGAAACTCTAAAACCGCATAGAAAAGCAGAAACCCGCCCGGAGATCCCGGGCGGGCTTTTTTCTGTTATGTGGGGCTTTACTCCTCAGCGTCAGGATCCGGCGCTTCACCGGCAGCGGCGAGCTCGGCCTCTGTGGGCTGGAACCGCAGCACACGGCCCTCGGAGTCATAGAAACCGCCGAGCAGGATGGTGAAAATATCGACCAGCCAGCCGATCCCGCAGGCCCCGGCCGTCAGCAGCCAGATGACGCCTGTGCCGGTTTTCCCGACATAGAACCGATGGACACCGAAGAAGCCGAGGAAGATGCACAGCAGCAGCCACCGTCTTGCTTTTCGGCGACGTCGGCCGCTGCGCTGCGGGGATGCTGACCGCGCCCTGCTGCGCGCCGGACTTCCCGCCGGAGCTCGTCGTATATGACAGGCCCGTCCCGGGATCCCGACGGTCGTGTGGCTTTTCCCCGTCGTGCTGACCGTGTGCTTCAGGCCCTTCGGGCCGAAGCTGATGCTCGCGCTCTTTTTGTTCAGGTTTACCCGGACACCCGGGGCCACCTTAAAGCTGCGTCTAAACCTTGTACCCATGCTTTTCCCTCCTATGTTTGCGCTTTTTAGCGTTTAGTCATCTTTGGCATAATATTACCACGCCAAAACTGGTAAAGTCAATATTGCATAGTCATCTTTAGGCTCTAAAGTGTGAACAGGTTGCCACCATTACGATCACAATAAAGCCGAACCAAAAGCCCAAGCAGTAAGGTCGAAGGACGGCGGGAAAAATCCCGCCCGCCGTTCCTTTTTATTATAACCACGAAACCACGGCAAAGTCAAGCGGGAGGAACAACATGGACATCTCGATCAAAGTGACCTACAAAAGCGAGGGGCTGCAAAAGCTCCCGTAAAGCTGCCGGCCTGTCTCAGTCTCAGCTCGCCGATCTGGCCGGGATCAAGGTGCAGGTGCTCCAGCAGTACGAGCGCGGCGCCCGGGACATCAACGGCGCGAAGCTGCCGACGCTGCTGAAGATCTGCAACGCGCTGGAGTGCAGGCTGGCCGACATCATCACAGACGAGGAGACGCTCGAGCTCCTGAAAAAGTACGAGGAACACTGACACACAGAAGGGGCGGCCGGCGGGCCGCCCCTTTTCTTTTATCACGGAGGGGAACACAATGGGACAGCACTGGAGCCATCTGACGCCGACCAAGCGCATCCAGCTCGACGCCTTCATCCGCGCAGGAATGAAGCCGACGGACATCGCCAAGCAGCTCGGCGTCCATCATACGACCATCTACCGGGAGCTGAAGCGGTGCACCTATGAGCACCTCAACAGCGACTACACCACCGAGACCAGATACAACCCCGAAGGCGCACAGGCCCGCTATGAGGCCAACCTCCGCGCCAAGGGCCCGGAGCTGAAGATCGGCAACGACTACGAGCTGGCCGACTATCTGATCGCAAAGATCCGCGACGAGAAGTACAGCCCGGAGGCTGCGATCGGTGAGGCCGAGGTCAAGGGCTGGCCCTTCAAGACCCACATCTGCGCGAGTACCGCCTACAACTACATCCGCGGCGAGATCTTCGGCGACGAGCTGACCGTCTCCATGCTGCCGCAGCACGGCAAGCGCCACCAGCCAGAGCGCCCGGCCGGATCCATGCCTCGCAAGCCCGCCGGCCGGAGTATCGAGGATCGCCCTGAGCACATCAACGACCGCAGCACCTTCGGTCACTGGGAGATGGACAGCGTCGAGAGCTGCCAAGGCGTCAGCAACACCTACATCGTGATGACTGAGCGCAAGACCCGCCGCGAGATCATCATCCCCTCGCCGGATAAGACGAGCGCCAGCGTCGTCGCTGCCCTCGACACCCTCGAGAAGAAAGTCGGATCCAAAGTGTTCCCGCTGATCTTCCAGTCGATCACCTGCGACAATGGCTGCGAGTTTGCCGACGCCGCCGGGATCGAACGAAGCGCCAGCGGCAAGGGCATCCCGCACCGAGGTCTACTACTGCCACCCCTACCGCCCGAGCGAGCGCGGATCCAACGAGAACCAGAACGGCCTCATACGTCGGCACCTGCCGAAGGGCACCGACCTGAGCACAATCTCCTACGAGGAAACCAAGCGGATTGAGGACTGGCTGAACAACTACCCCGCAAAATGTTCGGTTATCTGTGTTCCGAGCAGCTTTTCCGGGAAGAAATCGCCCTCATTCTGGCCTCATAAAAAATATTTTTGCTTTTTTGTGCATTTACTCTTGACAAATGGCGCGCAGATCATTTTGAGAATTGCGGAAAAGGTTCTGATGGGATGCGTGCCGGAGCGGTTTTCGCTTCTTTTCGTTTATACAGATGATTCGTTCTGCACGCTGTGGCGGTAATCCTTCGGCTTGAGACCGGTGATCTTCTTAAATATGCGTGAGAAATACACGGGATCGTTAATGCCGACCCGCTCGGCAACTTCATAGCTTTTGAGCGCCGTAGTGCGCAGCAGATTTTTTGCGGCTTCGATGCGCACATTCTGCAGATAAGTTGTCAGCGTTGTGCCGGTCTCGCGCTTAAACAGGCGCGAGAGGTAGCTTGAGCTGAGATAGAACTGCTGGGCAAGCTGGTCGAGCGAAAGCTGCTCACCGTAGTGTGCGCTGATATAGGCCTGCACCGAGGAAACGATATGGTCTGCGCTGGCGGCGCTGCTCTGCGCCATGTCCTGCGTTTGCTGCACGAGTGCGCGGGTGCAGGATTCCATCTCGGCGATGGAGTTGGTCTCCATAATGCGCTTGAGCGAGGAAATGCTGCCGCCCTCGAGCGAATGTCCGGCAATTCCGGGAAACTGCAGCTCCATGCCGAACTGGTGAATATATACGCAGATATTGCGCACGGTATCCGGCGGCAGCTTGTTGCTGTCCGCATAGGCGAAAAATGCAGTCGAGCAGATGCTCTGTGTCGGCGGGATTACGCAGCTCCATCGCAGATTTAAGGGCAGAGAGCATTTCAAAGATTTCGTCGGTCAGCTGCTGCGGGAACGAGCTGAGCTCAGCGAAGTGCGTCACCGGATGGTCGGGCGTGAAGACGGTGAAGCGCACCGCCTGTGCGGCTTCATCGGCGGCGTCGGCAAGACAGATAGGGTTGTCATTGCAGTTGGAAATACCGATAAACAGCAGAAAATGTGCCAGACTGCCGACAATATTCACCGTTTCCCTGCATAATGCGGTAATGGGCGCTTCCCCGGCGGCACAGATGACCACAAAGCAGTCCTGCGTGCCGCGGGCAATGTAGTAATGCTGGTAGGAGGATAGACAGTCGGACAGAATCTCCTGCGACTGATTGAGATACTCGTTGTATTCTTCATCGGTCAGCGCTTCCTCGGACAGCGAGGTAATATGCAGCTTGAGTACAAAATAGCTGCGCAGGTCCATTTTCAGCTGAGCCAGGCGGTTGAGCACATACAGCTGCGAGCATGCAACACGGTGGATGAGGTCATGCAGCAGCATGCTCTGCTGCAGCTCTATGTTGCGCGCCGAGGTCGTGGAGAGCTTCTCCTGCAGGTCCTGACTGCTGCGGTCTTCCGCTATGGCGGCCTTGGCTTTTTCGATGGCATTGGTCAGTTTTTCTACCGTCATCGGCTTGAGTACAAAATCCACCACATGATACTGGATGGCACGCTGCGCGTAGGCAAAATCCGGATAGCCAGTTAAAATGATGACTTTGATGCCGGGATGGTCGCGGGCGATGACCTCGGCAAGCTCAAGACCGTCCATACCGGGCATGCGGATATCGCTGATAACGATATTCGGCTGAATGACCGGAATCTGCTCGAGCGCCATCATGCCGTCGTCTGCCTGTGCGGCAATCTCACAGCCGAGGTCGCCCCAGTGGATGCAGTGTACCAGACCCTTGCGGATGGCGGATTCATTGTCAACGATCATAACTTTCAGCATAGGTCTTTCTCCTTTTCGGGCGGTGCGGTGATGATGGGGAGCGTCAGCACGATGCTCGTGCCGTGTCCGGGTTCGGATTTGATTGACATGCCGTAGGGCTCGCCGTACAGCAGCTGAAAACGGCGCTCAATGTTGTGCAGCGCAACATGTGTGTGGTGCTTGTCGTCGCTGCCGGGCTGGGGGATGGCGGACGGGTCAAAGCCTACGCCGTCATCGTGCACGCGGATGTACACGGCGTCCTCCTCCTCCCAGATGCTGACGCGCACCCAGCCGCCGTGACGCTTGGGTTCGAGTCCGTGTACGATACTGTTTTCTACCAGCGGCTGAATGGTCAGCTTAGGCAGGTAGCAGCCGAGCAGCTTGTCGTCCTCCACATCGACGGTATACTGCAGCTTTTCCTCAAAGCGTTCCTTTTGCAGGGCAAGATAGTATTTTACCGAATCCAGCTCCTCCTGCAGGGTGATAATCTGCTTGCCATGGTTGACAACGCTTGCTCGCAGCAGCTGCGCCAGATTCTGCACCGTGGTGCAGATGGCTGGCTGACCGGCTACCATGCAGCGGACATTGATCAGCTCGAGAATATTAAAGATGAAGTGCGGCTGAATCTGGCTCTCCAGCTGATGAATCTCTGCGTCGCGCAGCAGCAGACCGCGCTGATAGACCTCCTGAAACAGGGTGTCCAGCCGGTCGGCCATGTCGTTGAAGGCATGCGAGATAGCGGTCGTTTCGGTGTATGGCGTTTCATCCATGCGCACGGAAAAATCACCGCTGCCGATACTGCCGATGGTGTGCAGCATCTGCCGCAGAGGACGCAGCAGCAGGATGAGACAGGTGGCGGCCAGTAGCAGGGTCAAGATCAGGATGGCAGCACAGACGAGAAAATCACACGCGTACTCTGGCGCACACCGGCGAGGATTTCGGCGTTTGGAATATAGATGTCCACGCGCTCACGGCTTTTGCGGAGTGAGCTGGACGCATGATACCACTTGTTCATATTCTCGTTCTCGCGGAACAGGTCGGTCTGCAGAGAGCCGATGCGTTTGCCCTGAGCACCGCTGAAAATGACGACAGTGGAAGGGTAAAGCTGGTTCAGCGACAGCGTGGAGAGCAGCTTGTCGATGTTCAGCTCCACGATGATTTTGCCAAGCGGCTGCATGGTGTTGAGGTCAACAAAATCGACGATCATATATGCGTATCCAATGATGGCGTAGTGCGTGTACAGCGTGCGTGCGGAGTTGCAGTTCTCGTGCGTCTGGTACATCTGCCGGACGCGCCACGAGGTATTCAAATAGTAGTTGCCGCCGTAGACCGGCACATATTGGTCGTTTTTGATCAGGTAGATGGCGCTGACCACATCGGGGTTGAGCGAATCGCCGAGCGAGAATGTGCGGCTGAAATTCTGCTCCAGCCGGAGAATCTGGATCTGGGTGAGCGGTTTGCTGCTGCTCATCATCTGCTGGGCGGCACTGTCTGAGGTCAGGTAGTACACACCATCCCGCAGGGTCTCCATCATGCGGTCAGTGCGGTCGGTGAATTCGTTCAGATACATGGAAACCGTCTCACTGGCGGTATGCTGCAGCTGACCGGATACGGTATGGATAAAATAGATGCCGGCGGTGACAACAGGTGCGAATACCAGAACACATATCATCACAACGACCAGCCCGATAAGAGAGATCTTGCGTTTTGCCATACAATACACCTCACGGGAGCTTCTGCGAACTATACAAGGGCAGCACCATATAATAGAGCTGCGGAGTTACCCTAAATATACCACAATTCGACCGCTTTGTGTACCATCCGGAGGGGAAGAAGCGGCATTAGAAAAAAATATCCTGTTTTGGCGCAAAATAATCCTATGTTTTCAAAGAGGAGTGCAGAGCGTGTGAACGAAAAGCAAAATCGTCATATGTTTTGACCGGTTTACTGCATTGAGGGCAGACAGTTCCTCGGGTATAATGAATACAACAAAACACAGAGCGGTATTTGAATGAGACAAATGCCGTACGGAGAGAAAGAGGAGGAACCCCACATGAAAACAAAGCGTCTCCTCTCCCTGCTGATGGCAGGCGCGCTGCTGACCGGTGCACTGACCGGCTGCGGCAGCAAGAAGGATGATTCTGCACAGAGCGGTGACAACTCCGGTGTGATCACCATCAACTATCCGACGTTCCAGTGCGGCACGAATACGTCCGCTCCGGTATGCGATGAACTGATTAAGGAATTCAATGAGAAGTACGCAGGCAAGTACGAGATCAAGAAGGAAGACGTTCCGGGCGACCAGAACTACATCGACAAGATCAAGGTACAGCTTGGCACGGGCGATCTCCCGCCGGTTATTTACGGCGGCGGCTACAATCTGCTTGATATGGTCGTTGCCAAGGATCTGGCAGTTGACCTGACCGATGCGGTAAATTCCGATGCAGACTGGAAGGCACTGTATTCGGATACCGCGCTGGCTACCAACAGCCGCGACGGCAAGATTTACGCTTCCTCGATGGAAGGCCAGGTTATCGGTTACTTCTACAACAAGGACCTGTTTAAGCAGGCAGGCATCACCGGGCCGGCTAAGACCTGGGACGAGTTCTTCCAGCAGTGCGACAAGCTGAAGGCAGCCGGCATCACCCCACTGTCCATGGATACCGCAGATTCCGCGTGGGTAACCCAGCTGTGGATGGGCGCTATGGTCGGCACCGAGTCCGACGCAGGCCTTGAGTTCATGAACACCATGAACCCGACCGACTACAACACGCCGGAAATGATCGCAGCAGCCGAGAAGATCCAGAAGATGTATCAGAACTACACCACGCAGGATGCAATCGGCGGCAAGTATGAGAATGCTGCAAACAACTTCCTGGCCGGCCAGACCGCAATGCTGGCAAACGGCCCGTGGATGATCGGTGATTTCTCTGATACCTCCATGACAGAGGAAGGCTTCGCTGATAAGGTCGGCGTAGCGCTGTTCCCGGGCAACTTCGTATACGATGCACCGATTCAGGGCTACATCGTTACCAAGCAGGACGACCCGAAGGTAGAAGAGGCTGCCATTGAGATGGTCAAGTTCTTTACCTCGGCTGAGGCACAGCAGACCGCAATGGAGATGCAGGGCATGGTTCCGGCCTCCAACACGGTAGAGCTGACCGACACCGCAAAGGACAAGTATCCGCTGCTTGCTGAGTTCCTTGACCTTGCAACCACTGAGGGCGAAAAAGCGCTCGGATACTCTGCAGGCTACGATGTACGCCAACCTGCTCGACGTTATGAGCCAGCAGCTCCCGCTGCTCGCTTCGGGTGAGCTGGACGCAAAGGGCTTCTGCCAGACGCTGACGGACGCTGCAGCGAAGAACCAGTAAACTGTTTACCGCAGGGACCCGTCAAAAAACGGGTCCCTGTTTTTTTCTCCTCAACAAGAAAGGAAACCGCTTTATGAAACGTAAAAAGGGCTGGCTGCCGGTGTTCCTGCTTCCGGCTGTCGCATTGTTCCTGCTGATCTATGCTGTTCCGCTGGTGATCGTGTTTGTTTCCTCGCTGTTTGATTACCGGCTCACGGGCGACTCGATGACATTCATCGGTCTTCAGAACTATACACAGCTGTTCAGCGATGCGACCTTCCGGCAGGCGTGCGGCCACACGGTCGTCTGGATTCTGATCCACTGTATTATTCATGTCTCCATCGGCGTTATCCTGGCGCTTGTGCTGTACAAAAAAGCCGCGCGGCTGGAAATTTGTCCGTACGGCATACATGATCCCGAATATCATCTCCAACGCTGTAATGGGCATGATCTTCCTCAATATTTTCAACCCGCAGTACGGCGTGGTCAATTCCATCCTCAAGGCTGTTGGTCTGGAAAGCCTGACGCATAACTGGCTGATGGATACCACAACGGCGTTCCCGTCCGTCACCATGACGTGGCTGCTGTTTGCGGGCTACACCACGACGCTCGTGCTCGCCGAGGCGCTGACCATTGACGATTCGGTGCTCGAAGCGGCCCGTGTGGACGGTGCAACCTCGTTCCAGACCGATATGTTCGTTGTGCTGCCGCTGCTGCGCAAGATCATCGGCACGACCATGGTCATGGCGGCAACCTATATGCTGCAGATGTTCGACCTGATCTACATCACCACCAAGGGCGGCCCCGGCTCGACTACCATGAACCTGCCGCTCATGCTGTACAGCGTGTACAAGAACGAAAACAACTACGGCTACTCGAATGCGATCGGCGTTTGCATCGTCATCGCGGGTGTCGTTTGCATGACGCTCATCAACAAGGCGATGCGCGTCAACGAAGAAGACTACTAAGGAGGCGTTCGACAAATGAAAACCAGCTTCGGTGCAATGACCGGCAGAGAACGCCTGTGTTTTGTGCTCAAATATCTGTTTATGGCGCTGTGCGTGGTCGTTGCGCTGTTCCCGATCATCTGGGTCATCCTGTCCTCGTTCAAGACGAATGCGGAGATCCTGTCGAACGGCATTTCGCTGCCGACGCACTTCGGGTTTGACGGCTATAAATCCGCACTGGATATGGCGCCGATCTTCAAGTTCTTCGGCAACAGCGTGATCGTCACCTGCTGCGCGACTGTACTCAATGTGCTCGTCTTCGCTATGGCAGGCTACGCGTTTGCGCGGTTCCGCTTTCCGTGCGATAAGCTGCTGTACATGCTGCTCAGCCTGTCGCTCGTCATCCCGATGACGGCACTTCTGCAGCCGGTGTACAGCGTGGTCAACAATCTGGGTCTGTATGATACCAAGGCGGGTCTGATTCTGGTCAACACCGCACTGAATATGCCGATGAGCCTGCTCATCCTGCGCGGCGCTTTCCAGTCTATCCCCAAGGCCATTGAGGAGGCCGCCTACATCGACGGTGCGGGCTTCCTGCGCACGTTCTTCCAGATCATGATGCCGTGCGCCAAGGGCGGTCTTACGAGCGCAGCTGTGCTGTGCTTCCTCAATACATGGAACGAATTTACGTTCTCCCTGATCCTGACCAGCAGCGAGTGCCCGCACGCTGCCGCTGTCGCTCAGCTACTTTACCAGCCAGTTCAGCTTTTTAACTACACGGCGCTGTTTGCCGCAGTTACCATTGCGGTCATTCCTTCGATCATCGTGTTTGCGATCTTCCAGGAGCAGGTCGTTTCCAGCCTGACCGCGGGTTCGGTCAAAGAATAAACGAGGTGAAATTACATGGCAAGCATTAGTTTGAATCACATCAAGAAGGTGTACCCCGGTGATATCGAGGTTATCTCCGACCTGAACCTGCAGATCAAGGATAAGGAGTTCGTCGTACTGGTCGGCCCGTCCGGCTGCGGCAAATCCACCACACTGCGCATGATCGCGGGTCTGGAGGAGATTTCGGACGGCGAAATGTACATCGGTGACCGCAAGGTGAACGATGTAGCGCCGAAGGACCGCGATATCGCGATGGTTTTCCAGAACTACGCGCTCTATCCGCATATGACGGTTTACAAGAACATGGCATTCGCGCTCAAGCTGCGAAAAACACCTAAGGACGAGATCGACCGCAAGGTGCATGAGGCGGCCAAGGTGCTCGATATCGAGCACCTGCTCAACCGCAAGCCCAAGGCGCTTTCCGGCGGCCAGCGGCAGCGTGTCGCACTCGGACGTGCGATGGTGCGCGACCCGGCGGTATTCCTGCTCGATGAGCCGCTGTCCAATCTGGACGCCAAGCTGCGCACCCAGATGCGCACCGAGATCATCAAGCTGCATCAGAAGCTGGATACGACCTTTGTTTACGTTACGCATGACCAGACCGAGGCCATGACCATGGGCGACCGTATTGTTGTTATGAAGGGCGGCGAGATTCAGCAGGCGGACACACCGCAGACGCTGTATGACCATCCGTGCAATCTGTTCGTAGCGGGCTTTTCGGCTCGCCGCAGATGAATTTCATGGACGCTGAGCTGGGACGCGATGCGGACGGCTACAAGCTGACCTTTGCGGATCAGAGCCTGCACTTTGCGGGCAGCGATGCGCTGAGTGAGTACGTCGGAAAGACGGTCGTGTTCGGCATCCGTCCGGAGAATCTGCACACCTCGGGTGAAAAGTTTACGCAGAATGCGGCGCATACGCTCACCATGCATGTGGATATTGCCGAGCTGATGGGCGCGGAGATTTACGCGCACTGCACCTGTGACGGTACGTCCGTTACCGTGCGTACGCCGTCCGGTGAGCCGATTCATGCGGGCGACACCATTACCGCGGCTGTGGATATGAGCCGCATCCATTTGTTCGATAAGCAGACCGAACGCGCGATCGCGTTCTGACAGGAGGAAAATCTGTGTTTCGTCCATCCTATTTGAAGGAAGGTCCGGGCATTGCCAAGGATGCACCGGAAAAAACCGGCGCTGCATGGGTCGGAGAGACCCTTGCGCGGGAGTTCTGGCAGATCGTCAAGCTGAAATGTACTGTTTCTGCTGTGCTGTCTGCCGGTCGTGACCTTCGGTGCGGCTCGAGCCGCCATGGCGCGCTGCACGGTCAATATGGCGCGTGATGTGCCGAACGACGTGTGGACCGATTTCCGTGCGGCGCTGCGGCAGGATACAGTGCGCAATCTTCTGTGCGGACTGGCCGAGCTTGTGCTGCTGTGGATGGGCGCAATGCTGGTAACAGCGGACGGATTTTTCCCGGCGCTGCTGGGCATGCTGCTGCTCTGCGTCACGGCTGCGTTTTCCAGAATTTCTGGGCAGTACAGGCGGCGGTGGACATCCCGTTTGCGGCAGCGGCAAAAAATGCGTGGCTGCTGTGTCTGCTCCGTCCCGGCATGACCGTGCTGGGGCTGGGCGTAAATGCGCTGCTGCTGATTCCTGCAGTGCTGTTTTTCCCGCTTTCTCTGCCGTATGTGCTGCTGTTCCCGTGCGGTCTGTCCGGATTTGCCTCGGGCATGATCGGCTGGTCCAGCTGCAAACGGTATCTGATTCGATAACAGGAGGTATCTTTTTATGAAATTAACGGTAATCGGCGGCGGCGGTGTACGCTCCATGTTCCTCGCAAAGAGTATTGCACAGCGTGCGGAGGAGCTGCATATCGACGAGCTGGTATTTATGGATAACGATCCGGAAAAGCTCCGCATCTACGGCGGTCTGGCGGCGCACGTTGCGCGCATGCTGTGCCCGACCATGAAGTTCACGCTGACCTCCAGTGCGGAGGAGGCGGTAACCGATGCGGATTACGTCATCACGACCATCCGTGTCGGCGGCGATGCGACCCGCGTGCGCGATGAACGGCTGGCGCTTGATCTGGGTATTCTCGGTCAGGAGACCACAGGTGCGGCCGGCGTTTCGTTCGCCATGCGCTCGATTCCGGCGCTGGCTGAGTACTGCGAGCTGATCAAGAAGCTGGCAAAGCCGGGCGTCAAGGTGTTCAACTTTACCAATCCGGCGGGCGTGGTTTCACAGGCGCTGCGTGATATGGGATATGATTTCACCTACGGTATCTGCGACGCGCCGAGCGGCATGCTGCACCAGTTTGCCGACCTGTACGGCGTGGATGCGTCCCGCATTTACGGCGAGTGCTACGGTTTGAATCATCTGTCCTACTTCCAGAGCATCAAGGTGGACGGAAAGGAGATTATGCCCGAGATGATCGCCAATGACGAGGCTTACGCCAAGACCGATATGCGCTTTTTCGAAGAAGCGCTGCTCGAGGACCGCGGCTGTGTGCTGAATGAATATCTGTACTACTTCTACTACCGTGAAAAGGCGGTTGCCAACATTCTGAACGCCAAGCAGACGCGCGGCGAGATGATCTGCGACATCAACCGCCACATGACCGAGGAGCTGTCCAAGATCGACATCGAGAACGACTTCGAGGCGGGTCTCAAGTGCTTTGAGAAGTGGTACGGCATCCGCGAGAACAACTACATGGCCATGAGACTGGTATTCACCGCGACAAGCCGTGGACGTTTGATGTGTATTCCAAGGACGCGGGCGGCTACGCAGGCGTTGCGCTCAAATTCATCGAGATTGCAGCCTCCGGCGGCATGGGCACGATGATCCTGTGCGCACCGAACGGCAATGCCATCGAGGGCCTCGAGCCGACCGATATTATCGAGGTTACCTGCGATATCTCCCGCGAGGGCTGCAAGCCGCACCATATCGAGAACATTCCGGAGAGCAACCTCGAAATGATTCGCCGCGTAAAATATTACGAACGTCTGGCGGCACGCGGTATCGTCAACCGCTCCAGAAAGGATATTACCGAGTGCCTGACCATGCACCCGCTGGTCGGCTCTTACTCGCTGGCAAGCAAGCTGACCGACGAGTATATCAAGCTCAACGCGCCGTATATCGGGGACTGGAGGGACTGACGCATGTCGTTTCTCGCTTCGGTCGGTGTGACCAATGTGGATTTGATGTATGTCGGCATGCCGCGCGTGCCGCAGGGAGGGCGAGGAGATCTTTTCGCAGGATTTCCGCGTGCTGCTCGGCGGCGGTGCACCGGGTACGGCAGTAAACGCCGCCCGGCTGGGCATTCCGACCCGTCTGGCGACCTATCTCGGCAGCGATCTGTTTTCCGGCTTTGCCCGCGCGCAGTTTGAGCAGAACGGCGTTTCTCCGTACAATCTGGCGGCGGAGGGCGAGACCGGTATTCCGGTGAATGTCACCAGTGCCATGCTCACGCCCGGCGACCGTACATTTGCGACCTACTGCAAGCCGACCGCCATCACGGACGAGCTGCTCGAGCGGGTATATACCATGTCCAAGGGCGCTAAGCTGGTGCAGATGCAGGAGGGCTTTTTGCCGGTATATCGCAAGCTGCACGAGGAAGGCACCATTCTGATTTTCGACATGGGATGGGATGATGAACTGAGCTTTGAGAAATACGGCGATTATCTGCGTCTGGCGGATTACTACACGCCGAATACCAAGGAAGCACTCAAGATCACCGGCAGGGACACGCCGGAGGAGGCGCTTCGCGTACTGGCTGAGTATTTTGAGCACCCGCTGGTCAAGCTGGATAAGGACGGCTGTCTCATTCTCGAGGACGGCAGGCCGCGTCTGCTGCGCAATATTCCGGAATTCACCTGTAAGGATTCCACCGGTGCAGGCGATGCGTTCCTTGCAGGACTGATGTACGGTCTGTACCACGGCTATCCGTTTGCGGATTGTGTGCGGTTCGGCAACATCACAGGCGGCAAGAGTGTTACCGGCGTAGGCTGCCTGACCGAGTATGTGCAGGAGAGCGAGGCTGCTCGCGCTGCGTGAAAAGTATAAGGATTTATAAACGTTTGGAGGCTTTTTCGTTATGAGAATCATTCGTGCAAAGGATTATAAGGACATGAGCCGCAAGGCGGCAAATATCATTTCCGCGCAGGTCATCCTCAAGCCGGATTCCGTGCTCGGTCTTGCCACCGGCTCGTCGCCGATCGGCACATATGAGCAGCTGGTCAAGTGGTACGAAAAGGGCGATCTGGATTTTGCGGATGTGACTACGGTCAATCTGGATGAATACTACGGCATGAAGCCGGAAAACGACCAGAGCTATCATTATTTCATGCACGACCACTTTTTTGACCATGTGAACATCGACCCGTCGCGTATCAATCTGCCGAACGGCATGGAGCCGGACGAGAAAAAGGAGTGCGCCCGCTATGATGCGGTGCTTCGCAGTGTGGGCGATGTGGATATTCAGCTGCTCGGCATCGGCCGCAACGGCCATATCGGCTTCAACGAGCCGGACAACTGCTTCGCCAAGGGCACGCACTGCGTGGAGCTGACCGAGTCCACCATCGAGGCAAACAAGCGCTTTTTCGCCAGCGAGGATGAGGTGCCGCGCCGTGCCTACTCGATGGGCATTCACACTATCATGACCGCAAAAAAGTGCTGGTCGTTGCCAGCGGCGAGGACAAGGCGTGGGCTATCCGTGAATCCTGCTTCGGTCCGGTAACGCCCAAGGTGCCCGGTTCGATTCTGCAGCTGCACAACGACGCGATCGTTATCGCAGATGAGGCAGCTCTCAGCCTGTGCGGCGATTTTCTCTGATTCCTGATCATAACGGCGGCGGTACCGTGTTTTATCTTACCGTGCGGTAAATCAACAGCATTCTGCGGTACCGTCGTTTTGAAACCCGAAGTGCAGTTCCGTCTCCTTCTGCGCTTTGGGTTTTATGATTTTTCGCAAGGGAGGTGCGATATGGTGCGCGTTACCGATATGACACACGGCCGTCCGATACGGCTGATTCTGCTGTTTTCGCTGCCACTGATGCTGGGCAGCGTGTTTCAGCAGCTGTATACCATCGTGGATACGATCATCATCGGACGCGGTGTCGGCATGCAGGCGCTGGCGTCCATCGGTGCGGCGGATTGGATCAACTGGCTGGTTTTATGGGGACTGCAGGGCTTTACGCAGGGCTTTGCGATTCTCGCGGCACAGGAGTTCGGCGCGGGCGCATACGACCGGCTGCGTCGTGTACTGGCTATGATTGTTAAGCTGTCGTGCTGGTTCGGCATTGCGGTGACGATCATCAGTCTGCTGCTGGTAAGACCTCTGCTCACACTGCTGCACACCGATCCTGCGGTGTTCGGCGGAGCACAGACGTACTTATATGTGCAGTTCGGCGGCTCGCTCATCATCATTGCGTACAATATGGCGGCGGCCGTGCTGCGCTGTCTGGGCGACAGCAGAACACCGCTGTTTGCGATTATCGCGGCGAGCTTTGCTAATATTGCGCTCGACCTGCTGTTCGTGATGGGCTTTGGCTGGGGCATTTTCGGAGCCTCGTTCGCAACCGTACTGGCGCAGCTGATTGCGTTTCTGCTGTGTCTGCGTTCTCTGCGGCGGCTGCCGTTCGTGCAGCTGACAAAGGCCGACTGGAAAACCGACCCCGCCATTCTGCTGCACCTGTGCCGCCTCGGCATTCCGACCGGTCTGCAGATGAGCATGATCACACTGGGCGGCATGGTGCTGCAGTCCGTGCTGAACGGCTTCGGCGTAGTGTTCGTGGCAGGCTATACGGCGGCCAACAAGCTGTACGGCATACTCGAGAGTGCATCGGTGGCGTTTGGCTATGCCATGACAGCCTACATGGGGCAGAACCGCGGTGCACGAAACGCGGCACGCATTGATGCAGGCATTCGGGCGGTACTGGTGCTGTCCGCCGAATTTACAGCCGCCATCGTGACGGCTATGCTTGTTGCGGGCAAACCGTTGCTGGGACTGTTTCTTTCGACCGAGGAGGCGGGCGCAGCAGATGCGCTGGCGGTGGCCTATCAGTATCTCATGGTGCTGATGGCGTTTTTGTTTGCACTGTTCATGCTGCAGGCATACCGCTCCTCACTGCAGGGACTGGGCGAGATGACTGTGCCGACGCTTTCCGGCTTTGCGGAAATGCTCATGCGCATGGGCGCGGCGCTCGTGCTGCCGACCTTCATTCTTTGCGGAAGGCGCAGCATGGGTGTGTGCGGCAGCGCTCAATCTGGTATGGTATTATATGCGGATTGGGAAAATCAAGCGGGATATGCTGAAATAACAAAAAAGACAGCGAGAGCTGTCTTTTTTGTTTACAGAGTCGTTTATCTGTTTGCTCCAAACTGTTCTGCAGCAGGATATACCAGTTCGTGATGCTGCGTTGTTCGGCATGTTCGGCGCGCATGTCTGCGTGACAGATGGCCGATGGGTATATATGCGCGCAGATCAACCGGGCACAGCGCTCTATGATTATACGCTGATGCCGCTGCATCAGCGAGCTATGTATGCACCGGAAGAACTGCAGAAACTGACGCTGCACGAGCCGTTTTCCTTTACCAAAGGGGTGCAGAACGCTGAAGATTGCTATGCCGAAGGATTTCTACCCGTGC
>VOFI01000119.1_pt1 | contig 57647 bp, 97 predicted proteins | sample 5384131 | NCBI WGS metagenome assembly VOFI01 (sample SAMN12384728, study PRJNA508395) | human gut metagenome | isolation source: healthy gut H | host: Homo sapiens
AATAAACAGCAACACATTTCTCACAAATTCTACCATCCGCTTATACTGCATACTCATCAGTCATAACTATTTCTCTCAATATAATATTTTTTACCTGCCATGCTGTTTCGTAATCTTTCTAATATAATCAATTGCCTCATCGTAATCGCTGTCTTTATTCCGAAACCTATAAGAATGCACAGATTGAACATTGATTCCATATTGCTTGCAGCATTCTTTCAAGTCCTTATACCTATCACCTTTATAGTAAAACGCGTCCATTTCCAGATTCTTCCTTTTCAAACAATGCCGGAATGCTTCTTGTGCCGAACAATTCTTTCGCCATGCTCTATTGCGCACCGCTTTTAATGACACCGATTGATATAAAATTTCAAAGCTTCTTCTCTGGATATTCCGTGCCGTTTTGCGTATGCCGACACATAAGATGCATTGCATCCAAATGCTCTGCAACATGATGTAAATGTAATATATTCCTGTCCGCAGAAATATATTTTTTCTTTTATTATGATAATTCAAATAGCTGGAAAGCGCATGCCGCAAGCAGAAAATGCTTTCTTTTTGCATATCGCCGGACGCAGATCGGTTTAATCTCATATGCCATGCAACATGCGGCGAAACTGTCATAGGTCACATGGTTATATGTAAAACGATTATATTTATAATACTGATAATAATGACTGAGCGCCTCCTCTTTTGATATTTTATTTTTCTGCATATAAGTACATAGGGATTTATAGTTTATATTGTAATAATCGCAAACATTCTTTTAAATCTGTCCACCTCACTTTCCTCCTTTATTACAAAATATTACAAAATCAAAAAGTCCTTGCCGGACATCTCTGCCTGACAAGGATTTTTTTGATACTTTTATTACTTCTTCTTTAAAGAGGACATTTATTAGATTTATTCTCGAGAAACTTCCTACGCTTCTCTTTCCATTCCCATTCCTTCTGCAAGCTTCTTGCTGAAAGCGAGTACGACTGCACCAAGGATAGCTACAACTGCACCGATTCCGATGAAGAACGGCACTTCGCTTCCTTCTTTATAGAAGTTAACGAGAATCATGTTAAGAGCAGCTCCTACTGACTGAGACATTGACCATACAGTCATCATCTGTGTTACAAAGGCTTTTGGTCTTTGCTACTGCTGTAATGGAGTAACCGATCGGGCATGTAAATCCTTCAGCAAACATCAGTACTGCATAGAACAATACGATCCACCATGCATTTACTTTTGCATCGCCTGGGTAAATGATATAAAGGAGTGCAATAATCATTGCTCCAAGTCCCCACAAAATCGTTCGAATCCCATCTTCGTTGTTCCGAATGGCTGTTTCTTGCCAAGTTTTGTCCAAAGCATGGTAAGAAGACTACCGAAGCAAACCGCAAAGATTGCCGGGATTGTCTGGAATGAAGCTGCCGGAATTTCTACTCCGAAGATCACACGATTTACTTTTTCTTCATAGAAGATAGCAAGGATTGAAATTGTCTGTGTCCAGATCAAAAGTGTAACGGCGTTACAGATAAATGGTGGAAGCAGACAAAGTACTTTTTCTTTTTCTCGTGCTTTTCTGTCTTCTTGCTTGAGTAGATGAAGACAAGATAAGCAAGCGGGATAAAGATGGAAATAGTACTTACTACGTTTGCAAAGGAAGATATTTTCAGCTTTCCTGTTGCAAATGAAACTGCTAAAACTGTTCCTACGATAGCAACAACAATAAGCATTTTTACAACAAAAGAACGTTTCTTATCTGCCGGAAGCGGATCATCCGGTTCCAGACCGATATTTCCGAAGAATTTTTGTAAGTAGCAATATAAGCAACAGTACCTAAGAATGAGAGAACTGCTGATAATGCGAATCTTTGCGTGGTATCCGCATTTCGTCTGCGATTACACCTGCAAGGCCGGAGCTGCTGCACCGATATTGGAAATTACGTAAGAAATTGTGAAAGCACTGTCACGTCTTCCATCGTTCTCATCGTAGAATTTACCGATCAGAGTTTCGATACATCTTCCTGCGAAGAGTGAACCGAATACCATACATCCCATAGCAGCTGCATATCCTACTACCCCAAGTGGAAATGCAAGCAAGGTATAACCGATAAAGCCGGTAACTCTGGCTACAAGCAGTGACCTACGACATCCAAGAATACGGTCGCAGACATAGCTTCCGATGATGGTTGTCATTCCGACTACAGTTGCATATAAAGAAATCAACTGTCTTTGCATCCGCTTTATCGAATCCAAGACCTGCAGGTGCATTTGCATACAGGTAATAGATCATTATGGCATTCATTGCGTAGTTCGAAAAAAAGACGAACAAAGCTGTACAAAGCTGAGAGTCCCCCCCCCCCCCTAGGCTGACCCAAAAACGCGGTCTCCTTTTTTTAAGGCTTCATCATATTGATTCATTTTTAGTTTTCCTCCAAATAACATATACTTCTCATTCAATAAAAAAACAGTTTATATTTTCCCCGATTTTCCCTCTTGCCCTCCTTTTTTCCATGATTATATTCACTTGTTTTTTATCTTGAACCTTTCTTGTATCTTACTGAATTTTCCTAAAATTGTCAACATTTTACATTTAACAAAATGCATTTATGCTCATTTTTGTAACCATCCACAAAAAAAAATGAAAAGAGTTTGGTTTCCCACGACTCTTTTCATCTTAATTTCGTCATTTTTCACATATAAAAAATGCTTAAGTCCCTTTACAACACATGAAACTCCGGCTTTTCCTCCCCATATACGCCCCAGAGCACCACTCCTCCAAGCACGATCGCAAGGCATAAAAGTCCTGAAAACATCACCATAAACGGCAGGCAGATCTGGCCACACAGCTGGAACGGCTGATCCCGGTAATCCCAGATCCCGATCTTCAGCCATTTATTACAGATAATCCCCGTCATAAATTCCAGGGATGTCAGGAAAAGCACTGCCCGGATAATCTGAATCCACATCGGCTCAGACCAGTGCATTACCTCGCCCTGAAAACTACAAAATGTCAATGCAACTCCCCAAGCACAAACATGCGTCCAATGAGAAAATCCACGAAACCAGATCTCGATCAGATAATAGGTGCTTCCCCCTGCTGCTATCAGAAAGACTATCTCACTTACCCTTTTACTCACTCTTTTCACCATAAAAAAACGCCCTCACTATGCAAATCTCTTACATAGCATGAGCGTTTCTTTTGGATTTTATCACAAATCACTGGATTTATTTACAGAGTTCTCCCATATAATAGAAGCCTTTTGCCTCTTTTAATGACGGATCATGATCGTTGACACTTTCTACCAGCACATCCTGTGTGGTTCCCTGATGTACAGAGCATACTTCCGCCGAAATCTCTTTGCACCTCTTTTTAAAAAGGCGATCAAAACGGTCTTTTACCACGTCATCAGGAACCTGATCTTCCATTTGCCGCAGGGAGTTCCTGTTCTCTTGGAATAGATAAAAGTAAAGGCACTGTCATAACGCACCTGTCTTACAATATCCAGAGTATCCTGGAAATCTTCCTCTGTCTCCCCAGGGGAATCCGACGATAATATCCGTTGTAAGGGAAATATCCGGCACTGCTTCGCGGATCTTTCTTACCACCTGAACCTTGGGAAGATCTTCTGCAGGAGATGAACCTGCAGATGCTTGCAGATTTTCTTGGAATGTGCCATTACATCAATTAGTTCATCTGATAAATCCTTTGGATGGGACGTCATAAACCGGATTCTCTCCAGTCCTTCAATTTCTCAATCTCCTGAAGAAGCTGTGCAAAGGTCATCGGCTCTTCCAGATTCTTTCCATAGGAGTTGACATTCTGTACCAGGAGCATGACTTCTACAACTCCGTCTGCTACGAGACGCTCAATCTCACGTACGATCGCTTTCGGGTCTCTGCTGCGTTCCCTTCCACGCACATATGGTACAATACAGTAACTGCAGAAATTGTTACATCCGAACATGATGTTAACACCGGATTTGAAGGAAAATTTACGTTCGCTCGGAAGATCCTCCACAATCTTATCGGTATCCTTCCAGATATCGATCACCATTCTCTCAGATTCAAATCTTGTCACGATCAGTTCTGCAAATTTATAAATATTGTGAGTTCCAAAGATCAGGTCAACAAACCGATAGCTCTTTTGATCTTCTCTACAACAGTCGGTTCCTGCATCATACATCCGCAGAGTCCGATCAGCATATGCGGATTTTTTTTTCTTTTCCACCAAGCTGTCCCAGACGTCCGTAAACACGCAGATTTGCATTTTCACGGACAGTACAGGTATTATAAATAACAAAATCTGCTTTCTCCTCGTCCGGCTCTTCCACATAACCGATCAGCTCTAGAATACCGACCAGCTTTTCGGAGTCGCGAGCATTCATCTGACAACCGAAAGTCGTCACGCAAAAAGTCAGATCTCTTCCGATCTCCTGTGCTTTTTCGCTTACATACTTCCGCGCTTTGGCAATGTAATAGTACTGTCTCTCCGGCTCGGTGACCGGAGCTTCTTTGGTAAGATCTATTGCATCAAAATCAATATTATTCATATGTTATTAACCTCTCTATACAAACTGGTTCAGCCCTGCATCATATTCATAATCAATGGATGCCAGTTTCTCTGTCAGTTCTTTTTTCTCAATCTGCATCTCCTGGCAAAGAGTATCCAGATCTGTATAAAAATCCCGTAATTTTGTATTAACCACACTCAGAAGGATCATTGGATCCTTTGGTAAATCTGCCATGTTTTTATCCTCTTTTTTTCTAATAATCTCTCGTTTTCAACACGGTATTCCGGATATAATCAAAAGTTTTCTCTTCCCCGTCTGCCGCGAGCATATAGAGAAGTTCTTCCAGAAGTGCCCTGGTATCCTTATGCATCCAGTCCCCTGCAATACCGTGAAGATAATATTCAAGCGGTGACGTATCCGTGTATTTATCTTTCATATAAATCTTGGATGCTGCGATCCGGTCCATTAACATCTCGACCACATACTTTTTGGGCATCTTCATCCCGGTAAGCATTGGTTCCCCTTCCAGTCCGTAGTCAATCCAGTATTCATAATGATGTTTATTGCGCCCTTTATGGTGCGACCATGCCGAAGAATAGCCCTTTTCTTCTCTTTCTGCGTTATTCGGACTCCGGTTTCCCTGGAAATACCTGCACCCAACCCAGAACTCCGCCGGAGAGTACTTCGACATATCATGCAAAAGTCCCTGTCTGTAAAGTCCTACCTTAAAGCAGTTCTTCATAACCAGATATTTGTGATGTGTTATGGTGCAAAAATGTTTCCAGATTTTCATTCTTTAGCCTGCCTTCCAACAAAAACTTTGATCGTTCGCTCCTCCAGCTGAACCTTCTTATCTTTTACCGGAACTGCTTCTTTTTCATCCAGGACTCCTTCTTTTGTCCCTGCTATGCACACCCATTCCATTCCTTTTGGAAGGGAAGGAAGTGCAAATGAATGAGAAAGCCAGTGCATATTATATGCAATATAAAAGTCCTTCTCTGTACTTTCTTCATGATAGAATACACCAAGCTGTCTGCTTGCACGCCCTGCCGGCATCTGCCACGCATCCTCCCCATGATAGGAAATCTGAGGGATTCCGCTTCTGCCCATCGTGTCTTCTGATTTTTTCGCAATCTGCTTCATGCAGGCTTTGCGAAGTGCAATCAGTCGACATACAAATGTATATAATTCTTCCTGTCTGGAAAGCTGGTTCCAGTCAAGCCATGATATCAGATTATCCTGACAGTATGCATTATTATTTCCTTTCTGGGTATTCATAAATTCATCCCCGGAAAGGATACACGGCATTCCCTGTGCAAATAAAAGTAAAAAGAACGCATTAAATATCTGATTCTTCCGCAACTCGTTAACCGCCTTTTTCCGGCTGTTCCCTTCTGCCCCACAGTTCCAGCTGTAATTGTAATCCGGACCATCCAGATTATTCTCACCATTTGCTTCGTTGTGCTTTCTATCATAGGAAACTACATCACAGAGCGTAAATCCGTTGTGGCTTGCAATATAATTATACAGCTGTGTATCCTGATTCTTCAGCTGGCAGATCACATCCCGGATCATGCCCTCATCTCCCTTTAAGAAACGGCGCATCACATTCTGGAATCCGTCTTCTTTTGAGGATCTTACTTTTCGCAAGCACAGGATCCTTTGCAAGTTCATCCGGATTGCAGATATATGGATTCACAATAAATCCATCCACATGATACTGCATCACCCAGTAACGCAGACAATCTAAAATCAGAGAAAACGTAGTTCCCTCTGTGAAAGGCATCTCAAGAATAACTTCAATCCCTGCAAGATGCATCTGACGAACAAGTGACTTCATCTCATTCACCGGATCTCCTGCCGCATATGATGCTTTTGGTGCAAAGAAATATGCTTTTCCATATCCCCAGTAATTCACATGCCTCTGATTCTCATCAAATTCATAAACCGGCATCAGATGGATCTGGTTAATCCCCAATTTTTGAAGATAGGGCAGTTTCTCCGTAACTCCGTCAAACGTTCCTTTGTGTGCGACTCCGGACGAACTGTGTTTTGTAAATCCACGGACATGAAGACTGTAGGCGATCACATCTTCCTTTTTCAGATGTGGAAATTGCGACTTTCCCCAGTCAAATGTATCTGTTACGATCCGGGTACGCAGTTTTCTCTTTTCCTTTCCCTTTGACACAGACCAGTGTTCTCTGCCTGAAAATGCTTTTCCATATGGATCCGGAACTATCTTTCCACCGATTTTATAACAATATTCATAATCTTCCGGTTGTTCCAGCACCACGGAGAGAAAGTGCAGATTTCCTGCCACATCAGAGTATGGCATCTTCTGTGAAAATGCTGAAGTCCTGGCACCTTTTTATAAATGATCAGTTCACATGTCTGTCCTTCCGGAACTGCTACCGAAAAATTCGCTGTCTGTCCTTCCACAGTACATCCCTGTGGAAACGGAAATCCTCACTGATGTCTTCATATCCACTGTTCCCCTGTTACTGCCATCCGTCAACTCCATACATATCTACATTCGAGGCATCAATAAAACATACATCCAGATACGTTGTCTTTTTCATACTCATCCCCGTTTAAAATAGCAAAACCGATTTTGGCCGATTCTTTTCCGAGTTTGATCGGTGATTGCGCACTTGTTCCGCGAATCAGGGAATCCGTCTTCTGAAGTTCTTTTTTCAAATCTGAGAACCATCTACCCCGTAAATCTTTACATCAGTAAGACCGGCTGTTCTTGCTGCAACCAGTGCCCCAAGCGCAATCTGGTCATTCCCGCACATTACTGCCGTAACATCCTTATTCTCTGCAAAAATCTTGTTAGCTGCTTCTCTTGCCTCGTTCAAATCTCCACTGACATCTGCTCTTCCTACAATCTCAAATCCCTTTCCGGCAATTGCTTCCTCAAAGCCTGTAATTCTCTCTACAATAGAATTCTGTGTAAGACCTTCAAGAATTACAATCTTTCCACCATCCGGACTCTGCTGTATCAGATCTTCTCCACAAAGCTGTCCGGCGGCTTTATTATCCGAACCAATATAGGCATCAATATAATCCGTATCCTTAACTTCCGTATCAATATTGATGATCTTAACATCGGCTTCCTTAAGCTCTTCCAGTGCAGGTGTGATCGCATCTCTTGATACCGGACACAGAAAAATGGCATCCAGTCCGTCTTTGATCATCTGATGGATCTGCTCGATCTGGGTGTCTACATTCAGTGCCGGATCTTTTGTCACCAGCGTACTTCCCTGTGCTTCGACTGCTTCTCTCAGTGCCTGCTCAAGTGTAATATAGTATGGATTTTCCATGGTAATACAACTAAATCCAAAACGATAGCTTTTTGCCTCTTCCTTGCTGTCATCGTCCTCTTCTGCTATTGCATTGTCCTGGCTTGTCCCAACATTCTTCTTACAGCCTGCAGTCATGCCAATACAAAGAACCATCACAAGAAAGATAGAAAAAATCTTTTTCTTCATATAGATAAACCTCCCTGAAACCTTTCTTTTATTGTATCTTTTTTACCGCTAATGTCAATACTTTTCCCCTTGCAAATATCCCCATACTCTGTTAGAGTGATAGTATCAGATTGAAAGGAGAACTGAACAATGGAAAAGGAACATAATCTGCTTGAATCCGATGTTGTCACACTGACACTTGATGACGATGTGGAAATCGAATGCGCCATTATCACAACTTTTAATATGGATTCTACCGAATACATTGCACTTCTTCCGCTTGATGAAGACGGTGGAAATGAGACGGAGACGTATGGATCTATCGCTTTATCCGTGATACCACAGGCGGCTCCGATCATGATCTTCAGAATATCGAAGATGATGATGAGTATGACCGCGTCGCGGATAAGTTTGGTGAATGGCTTGATACACAGGAATTTGAAGGCTTTGATATTTAAGAATAATTATTTTATTCTCTGACCTAAAGAGCTCTTCCAGAAAACGGGACGGTTTGATACTGTTCCCGTTTTTTTTGTGTAATATAGGAAATACAGAGATTATTCTTCGCACGGGTTAGTGCTACATAAAAAAGTCTTCTCTCTTCTTCAATCTCGTCTTTTCTTTTCTGCCTTCTGATGCGGAATCTCACCCTCATTGGCATGGATCACAAATACATCCTCAAATTCCAGTCCTTTCGCTGAATGGATCGTCATCAGCTGTACCTTATTCTCCCGCTCTCCTTTGATCTTCCTTGCCTTTGCCTGCTGTTCTTCCAGCTCCTGCGTATATTTTGCAATATGGATTTCCCATTCATCATAGGATTTGAAGTTTTTACTCCTCTCCTCAAGCTCTGCCATCACATCCATCAGCTGCTTCCACGAAATCTGATGTTTTTCGGCATATTCTTTCAGGAAATCATCATATCCGATCTTTTTTCGGATATACTGGATTGCCGCATAAGGTGCCATATTCTTCATCATACGGACATCCACATCAAACTGGTCAATAATATCCAGCATCCAGTCCTTATCGCAATAAAATTTACGCAGATCCTCAAAATTTACCTGCCGGTTCTCCATACTGTTCCGTGCCAGATACCTGAGTGGTCGGTTACAGATCGTCAGGAAAAGCGACCTGTCCCGCTTTCTTGTCGCCAACTGCAGATATGCCATCATATCTTTTTTACAATAAAATGCCTGTAAAAATTGGTCACATAATCTCGCATTTCAAACGGGATACGGTGTTTGCTTAATATTTCCGAAATCATTCGCGCCTGGACTCTTTGCCCGGAAAAGTACAGCAATTTCTCCCGGCTTTATTCCCTGGTCCAGTTTTTTTCTGGATCTCTTCCGTTACATACTGCGCCTCTTCCTGTTCATCCAGGACTTCCTGCACATGAACATTCTGTCCTCTTCCCCGAAATGACTGTACACGCTTGTAAAAACGGGTATCATTATGCAAAATCACTCTTGCCGCTGCTCCGGTAATAAATTCGGTAGAACGATAATTCACCGTCAGCGAAATGGTCCGAAGTGACGGGAATTCCTGCTTCATATAAAGCATCAGCTCCGGCTTTGCTCCACGAAATCCATAAATGGACTGATCATCATCCCCGACTACAAACAAATTGTACCTCGGTCTTTTGCAAGCATCCGGATCACTTCATACTGCACACGGTTGATATCCTGGAATTCATCGATCAGGATATACTGAAAACGCTTCTGCCATCCTTGCAGAATCTCCGGCTTTTTCCGGAAAAGTGCATAACACTGTACCAGCATATCATCAAAATCAAATTTTTTCAGTTCTTTTTCTGATGCTCATAGGCGCGGAACACTTCTGCAAACTCATCTTGTGTAAGATACTTACTGTGAAAATCTTTCAGATGATAAAGTCCGTTCTTTACCATGCCGACTTCCCGCAGAAGTTCTCTCACCAGTTCCTCTTCATCTTCTACTTCAGGTGTTGATTCGATATTGGTCTGGTCTAAGACCTCCTGTAAAAGTACAGAGGACTCTTTTTCAGACATCAGATTATTCGCACCAATCCCATAGGCACATTTTAGAATCCCATAAAAAATACTGTGAAAGATTCCCAAACGTTACCGGATAATTTTTTCCGGCAGTCAGCCTTTCAAAACGTTCTTTCATTTCACGTCTTTGCATATCTTGTAAAAGTAATTACAAGAATCTGATCCGGGCGTACTCCGCTCTCCTCGATCAGATAACGGGTACGTTCTGTGACAATAAGCGTCTTTCCCGAACCCGGAGGTGCCAGCACCATACACGGTCATTCCATTCCGTGCTTTATCGCTTCATCCTGTCCTCTGTTTAGTTTCATGAACTCCCCTTCTCATATGTAATACAACAGAACGGATTCCTCTTCCGCATTACGCGAAAAAAGAAATCCGTCCCCCATGCATACTTTTATATCTGTATATTACCTGCTTAATAATTCTATTGCATTCTTGATTCTTTCTACAGATTCTGCCTTACCAAGAACTTCCATGATTTCAGTCGCTCCACCCGGAGTATTCTGCTTTCCTGAAACTGCAGTTCTTACCGGCCACATCACATATCCGTTCTTATAACCTTTTTTCTTCTGCAAATCCCTTCAGCAGCCCGAATAATGCGTCATTACTGTAATCATCCCATGCTTCCAGTCTTGGAAGAATTTCTTTTAATACTTCCAGAGAAGTCTCTTCGTTAGTCTTCATCTTCTTATGGCAATACATTGCAGTATCATATTCCGGAACAGCTTCAAAGAAATCAATCTGGTCTTTGATATCCGGAAGGATTTCGATACGGCTCTTGATCAGAGACGCAATCTTTTTCAGATCATAATCCTTTGTGATCACTTTCTTGATATACGGCTCTGCAAGTTCATAGAATTTATCAAAATCCATAGCCTTCAGATATTCCCCCGTTCATCCACTTCAGCTTATTGATATCAAATACAGCCGGTGACTTGCTCATATGATGATAGTCAAATGCTTCAACAAGTTCCGGCAGTGAGAAGATCTCTCTGTTATCCTGCGGACACCATCCAAGAAGTGCCACATAATTTACAATTGCTTCACTTACAAATCCCTGATCCAGAAGATCTTCGTAAGAAGAATGTCCACATCTCTTGCTGAGCTTTTTGTGGTTCTCATCTGTAATCAGCGGGCAATGTACATAGACCGGTACTTCCCATCCAAATGCTTCGTAAAGACGGTTGTACTTCGGTGCTGAAGAAAGATATTCATTTCCTCGGACAACGTGTGTAATATTCATCAAATGATCATCAATAACGTTCGCAAAATTATAGGTCGGATATCCGTCTGATTTGATCAGGATCATATCATCCAGTTCCGCATTCGGAACGGTAATATCTCCATAAATTTCATCATGGAAAGTTGTGGTTCCCTCTGTCGGCATATTGATACGGACAACATATGGCTTTCCGGCTGCAAGGTTTGCTTCTATCTCTTCTTTACTCAGATGCAGACAATGCTTGTCATAATTCACAATCTGTGTTCCATCCTCTGATACAGAAGTCTTCAAAGATTCCAGACGTTCTTTATCACAGAAACAGTAGTATGCATCACCCTGTTCTACTAACTGCTTAGCATACTTCATGTAAATTCCTGAAGCCTGTCTTTCACTCTGAACGTATGGTCCGACACCGCCATCTTTATCTGGGCCTTCATCATGAACAAGGCCTGTCTTCTCCAGTGTTCTGTAAATAATATCCAATGCACCTTCTACATATCTTTCCTGGTCTGTATCTTCAATACGGAGGATGAAATCTCCGCCTTCATGTTTTGCGATCAGGTATGCATATAATGCAGTACGCAAATTACCGACATGCATTCTACCTGTCGGACTCGGTGCAAATCTTGTTCTGACTTTTTTTCATTTTAGTGTTCCTCTCTTTAACTTCTGTTTTATTTTCACTGTGAAAATAAACTATTCACAGTTCTCTATGACATTCAAATATATGTTCATCTTTATAATACTAACACATTCCCTTTTTTTACTTCAAGCATTCCGAAGCCACTATTTTTCCCGTTTTTCTGTATTTTGCGGTTCCTCAGCTCCAGGAACGATCTTTCGGACGTACTTCATGGAATTCTGCTTCCACTCACTCTTCTGAAAAGCCTGGAAAAAGGTATCCACGACAAAATTGCAAGAGAGATCACGCCTGCGATCTCCAATGTCTGGATCAGATAAAATTCGGACATCGCCTCGTTCCCGTCGATCAGATAATGAACCGTCTGGTACATCCCGTTCCGGGAACAGTCGGAAGAACCCCGGCAATCAGAAACAACGTAACCGGTGTCTTATAAACTCTCGCAAAAATATGCGAAACAACCGCTTGTTGCAACTGCTGAATAAAAGATGCCATCATATCTCCCCTGCCAAAATGTATTGCAAGCAGATAAACAAATCCACCAATTGCTCCTACAATACCAGCCTGAAGAACAAAGCGGCGCGGAACCTGAAGGAGAACCGCAAAACTGTAAATAGACAAAAACGCTCCAAATACCCGGATGATCATTTCAAAAACAGTACTGTTCATTTTTGCTCTCCTTCCTGCTAAAAAATCTTTGCGCAAAGCGCCAGCCCAATACCAATTTCAATTGCAATCCCAAGTGCTTTTAAGAAAGCTTCCATCACTCTTGCACCACCGGAAAGATAATCCCCCCGCAAGGTATCCCTGACAGCATTGGTGATTGCCATTCCCGGTACAAGAGGCATGAAACTTCCTATCATAACAGTATCCATATTCATCTGATCACCCAGACCTTCTTTTTAGAAGGCGAAAGAGGCAAATGCAACACCAAATCCTGCGAAAATATCTTGAATAAATGGGTGAAATTTCAGATCCTGTCCCGCTGATACAAAGGCAACAAGAAAAAGTCCTACAATGATGGCTGCGCCCCGGTATCTGCAATGGATCCACCAAAAAAATTGTAAATCCCACACCAACCCCCCATCATTGCCAGGTTGGTTGTCTTGCGGCTGAACTCGAACTGTTTTAACGTCGAAAGCTTCTCATATGCCTGCTCTAGTGTCAGATCATCTCCACAATACTGCCTGGAAATCTCATTAACATCTACGACGAGCTTTAGATTGGTATCCCGTTCTTCTACTCTCTTTGTAACAGTAACTGCCTTTTCGTTCTCCAGTTTGATCGTCGCGGAAATTCCGGTCATGATCACCAGAACTTCTGCCATCTCGATGTGATCCGCCGTCTTCAGTATATGATGCATGGTATCTTCCACACGATACGTTTCCGCTCCGCTTCGCAGCATTATTTCACCGGCAAGCATCGCCGTTTTCAGTAATAATTGCGTATCCATGACTTTCTCCCTCTCACTTTTTCGGATTTATAACTGTCATGATACTATTTCCTATTCTAAAAATCAACCAAAAATTTTTCGTACACAAAACAGTACAATCATTACCGTTCACAGTATCTGTGACAAATAATGTATAATCTTTCTGCAAAAACAGTTTTTCGCAAGGAATAAAAAGGCTTCCCGGTCTTATGACCGGAAAGCCCATCTTCCTGAATTAGAGTGAGAGTGTTTATAAAAGGCAGATTTTATTAGTTAATATATCCGCTCTTTTTCAGTTCTTCCTCAGCTTTTTGCGAGGTTTGCGTCTGATACACGGATGATTGGTGGGGTGCATCCCATTCCGCTTTCTGCGTAAATACCGAGTTTCCACAGTACTTTAACTGCGTCTTCCAGATCCATAACTTCAATACCTGGAATCTGTGCTGTAACGACTTCCGTCGGTGGCTCTTTTACTTCTTCTTCAGTCAGCGCCGGTTTCTGAGAAGCTTTGTGCTCATCAAGGATTTCTTTTAATCCAGCTTTCTTAACAGCTGCAAATTCTTCTTTCGCTACTTCAAATACTTTTTCCTCTTACCAGCTGTCTTTGCGTAACGGATTGCATTTGCGATAACCGGTGCTCGGATGCTCTGGATACGATCATGACAAGCTGTTCATATCCTTCTCCGATTCCTGGTCCATATCCAAATCCTGTAGCTTCAAAGCTTCCGCCTGTTGTGAAAGAAGAAAGCATTTTCACCATGATATTTCCTGTGAGGGAATCTGTTACCATGATGTCCGGGGATGCCTGAAGGACGTCATTTCCTCTCATAACGCATCCGCCATCTGCTCTTCCTGATTCTGCAAATTCGATCGGATACCCGTTCTCCTGCAGTTTCTTCAGAGCTTTCTCTGTCTGACGTGCACCGTCTACATTCAGGATACCAACGGTCGGATTCTTCTTGCCACAAGCTTTTGCAGACGATGATTCCGTAGATCGCATTTTTGATCATTCCTTCAATACGATCGGTGCTAGATGTTCCTGTTGTATTAGCGATGAACATTTCTTTTGCAGTTGCCGGTGTTACACAGCGTCCTACTGTAGATACACCGATCGGGAATGGGAAGTGCATGGTTACTGCTGCATCTACTTCTCCATTCTTCAGCATTTCTTCCATCTTATCATGACCTTCTTCATCGTTAGCCACTTTAACAGTTGTAACGCCTTCTGCTTCTAATGTTCCGATATAATATACATCAATTCCGTCTTTTGCCGCTTCAATTGCCGCTGCCATAGAGTTTTTCTTCTCCATGTTCGCTTCCCATTCCGGTCAGTGCAACTTTCGGGCGCTTTCCGAAGCTTCCTGTCTCCAGTCCCTGCGCCATCTCCATAAAGGTGTCGGCAATCATTCTTTCAATACTATTTGCCATTTTGTTTGTCCACCTTTCTTATTCTTCTGTTGCCATGAGTGATGCTTTGCAAAATCTTTCATTGCTTTTTTGCAATCAGTCCTTTTACTTCTTCTTCTGATACACCACTGTTATCTTCTGCACCGGTATTTGCCTGAATCACAAAAGATACCCCATCGAACAAGTTCGTCATACGGCCAAGGAACAAGCTTCCTTTTTCCGATGATCATGACTTTATTGATCTTTCCAGCAAGGATATCTTCTCTTGCAAATCCAATGTACGGTACACCTGAAGGAATATGTCCCTGAGTCGGAGCCCATCCTGTCAGTCCGTGTTCTCCTGCGAAGCTTTGCAAGTTCTTTTCTGTCAAGTTCGCCTCTCTTAACTGCGAGAGCGCGATCATCTTGTAGTTAGCAAGCGGTACATCTCCTGCTCCAGCCGGCTTTGTGATATCCGGGTTCTGCATTTCCGGAGAGAATTTATCGATATCTGTGATCTTAAGTCCTGCTCTTTCCAGTGGATCAGCTACAAGGCTTCCGATTACGTTCTGCGGAGCACTTCCTGTTCCTACTGTATGGCGTCCAAGGATATCCAGGTTGATTTCCGGGTTTACACCATCGTTTTCTGCGATGATTACACAGAATCCGCCAAGGCAGTCTTCCAGGATCGGAAGACCTTTCTTTACATGGTCTTTACCGTTCATACCAAGTTTTGCTGTACAACCACCAGCTGTTACAGCTACACATTTGTATGCGCCTGATTTTACGAGAGCTGCTGCTTCGATCAGTGCGTGAGATGGTCCGGCACAGAATCCACGTGAGTCAGAACCTGTTGCGTTCAAAAGTCCTGCAACTTCAGCTGCTGCTTTTGCGAAGTTACCACCGCCACGCTGGTTCATATCACCACAAGCTTCTTCTGCACAGTCGATGACATACTCAACGTCTGTCTTTTCGATTCCTGCGTTTCTTACACCATAGAGGAGGGCGAGCACACTGGATGCCTTACTCATAATGTTTTCATGCATAACATGTGCTGAAAGGTTTGCATCAATGTCATGCGCTCTCTTTACACAGCCTACCAGTTTGTTTTCATGATACAGACCTTCAGCATGCTCTTCATTTACAAAGTGTTCGATTTCTGAGATTTCAAATCCCTCGATTACTTTTTCTACGATATCATCAGTGATGATCGGATCTCTTTGCAAATTTTTCTTTTGTAGCTGCTACAAATCCTTTTTCAAGCATAACAACTTCGAACATGTCGCATGCCTGAGCTAAAAGAAGGAATTCTTCCTCCGGCATGATCTCACCGTATTTTCCGTATCTCTCTGCTCCGTCTTTTACTTTGTCATAGTATGGGAATTCCACTTCTGCAAGTTCTTCCGGAGTTGCATTTCCGATATATATACCTGATTCGGCCAATAATTTACACATGTATCATATGACCGAAGATGATCTCTAAGTTCTTTTAAATATTCTGATTCCGGATTAACAACTCTTTCTGTTGTCTGTGTTGTTCCGTTGTAAACTACCATTTCCGGGGTATGTACGAGTACATATCCTGCTCCTTTAATTACACTGTTCATCGCTGGTTTCCACCTTTCCTGACATTCTCTTTTTACGAGTGTCACCATCATTCATTTCTCCGTGATATGCGCGTATAATCTACCTGTCCTGATTTAAAAGATTTTGGGCAGAATGCGCTAAACAAGCTTTTATCAGAAGCGCATCACTGGCACGCTTCCGAGATGCTAGGCAATTCACTAATGCAATACCAGCATGTTCCCGATATGCCTGGCAATAAAACAGGCGACAGGAAGAATCCTGCCGCCTGTACCTCTATCTCAGATATTCCGCTTCGAAGGATAAATCCCTCTTTATCTTAGAGGTATTTGCAATATTCGTTGCGGATTGCTGACATTTCGTCTACGATATCATCAACATCAGACCATTTCCATCATGCCTACCTGTTCATCGTAAACAGCCGGGTCAAATTCTTTTTTAACTCTGGTTCACATACGTGATAAGTTGTGAGTCCAAGCTGGACCCCTGTCAACGGATGCGAATGTCGGGTCTCCTGCTGTAACGGTTTCTGCAAAGCAAGTCCTGCTGCTTCTCCTTCAGCTGCGCCTACGATTACGACTACGTTTTCCGGGCCGTACTCCTCAGCAAATTCTTTTACCCTTTTCTGATTCTCCAGATCCATTGCGCCTGCGCTAGTTCAGACGAAACATTCTGTTGAAGAAAAACTACATCTCCGCCAGCTGTCTTAACGCATTCTGCGATTGCTGGTCCCGGTACACCGTCACGGTCACCGATAATAACAACTTTTTATCTTTTAAAATTGCCATGATGTCTTTTTCCTCCTTCCTTTCTTTTAAAATTTTGTTTTGATAATAGTTTTACACGCTTTACGCGATTATATATTGTGAGCACACAGCCGGATCTCTGCCGGCTGTGCGCGGCTCCACCTAATTAAATAATGATTAGATATATTTCTTAATCATTGCTTCGATGCTTTCCTGTGTAGCATCGTCTTTTACTACTTCTTCAACTTTTCGCCATCTTTGTAAATAGCCATAACCGGAAGTCCAAGGATCTTCTGTCCGATAGCAAGACGACGAGCTTTTTGTTGTATTCAGAGATGTGAATTTGATCTTATCTCCGTATTTATCTGCCATTTCGTGTACGAACGGCATCAGAGCCTGGCACGGAACACATCCATCACCAAAGAAATCTACGAATACATAACCTTCTGCTTTTAAGACTTCGTCTTCGAATGTTTTCTTATCTACTTCTAACATGTCAAATGTCCTCCTCACTCTATTAAAAAGTGTTTATTATTTTAATTCGTTAATATACTTTTCTGCCTGTGTAGCTGCGATTGCTCCATCAGCTGCAGCTGTAACAACCTGTCTTAAGCTCTTAACGCGGATATCGCCTCTTTGCGAATACGCCTGGGATATTAGTGTGCATATCTGCATCTGTCGGAATATATCCTCTTTCATCCATCTCAAGGCCTGTTCCTTCATAGATCTTTGAGTTTGGAAGTGTTCCGATAAATCCGAATACACCAAACATTCCGTCATCTTCATCAGCTACGATCTTAGTGAGTTCACCTGTTTTCACATTTTTAACAGTCATCTCAGAAAGGATTCCGTCACCGCCAACTTCTTCTACAACCGTATCCCACATAAAGTGAAGTTTTTTCGTTCTTGAAAGCTTTTTCCTGGATGGATTTTGCTGCACGAAGCTCATCACGTCTGTGAATAATGGTAACTTTTTCCTTGCAAATTTTGTAAGGTACATAGCTTCTTCTACAGCAGAGTCTCCTCCACCTACTACGTATACTTCAAAATCTTCAAAGAAGTTTGCATCACAGGTAGCGCAGTAAGAAACGCCCTTGCCCATGAACTCTTTTTCGCCTTTGCATCCGATCGGTCTTGCAAAAGCTCCGGTTGCGATGATAACCGTCTTTGACTGATATTCAGCCTTCGCACTCTTCAGTACTTTGATATCGCCGTCCAGGTGTACTTCGTTAATTACATCTGAGGCTCTCTCAACGCCGAATTTTTTCACACTGCTGTGTCATTCTTGCGATAAGAGAAGGACCGCTTTCCCCTTCTACGATCTGTCCAGGATAATTTTCGATGTCATCTGTGATTGCGATCTGTCCGCCATCTTTACCTTTCTCAATAACCAGTGTTGAAAGACGGCTTCTTCCTGCGTACAGACCTGCGGCTAAGCCTGTATATTCCTGCACCCAGGGACGATCACGTCATAAACTTTGCTCATACCGTTCTCTCTTCTTTTTTAATAAAATTACATGACCTTCTAACTATGATTTAGTTGTCAAAGATTGTCTGTCCGTCTACTTCTGTTGTAAGAGCTTTCAGAGCTTTTCAACAAGACCCTTACGAAGAGCATACTCTTCATCTTTTTTCAAGAGCCGGATTTCAAGTGGATGAGGAATAGCAATCGTAGGAACGATTCTGTTCGCACCAACTGTCATGGAAATCGGAGTTACTGTACACATATGAACTACCGGGAGTCCAGCTGCTTCAATTGCTTTTTACCATTGTTGCACCGCAACGTGTACAGGTACCTCAAGTAGAGGTCATGATAACTGCGTCAACACCGTCTGCTATAAGTTTCTGAGCATATTCCTCAGCGAAAGCTTTTGCAGAAGCTACGGCTGTACCGTTACCAACCGTTGTATAGAATTTGTTGTGAAGTTTTCCGATAACGCCTTCTTTTTTCGAATTCACGCATAACGTCTACAGGAAGTACACGGTCTGGATCTTCGTTTGCATATACCGGGTCATATCCACCATGAGCTGTTTCGTATGTCTCTTCTGTAAGATCCATAACACCTGTGATGTCATATTCTCCGTAATGTGAGGCATTTGAACTTTCGATGTTCCGGATTTCCTTTCGGAACGATTCCACCTGAAGTACAAAGTGCGATTGTAGCCTTGCTAAGATCTTTGATAGCTGGCTGTGGATCAACACGGTCGAATGTTGGCATTGGATACTCTGTCTCAAACGGCTTGTCTGCCAGTTTCTTAAGGAGCATCTTAACAGCTCTCTTAGATCCACGTTCTTTTCGAAGAAGTTTACACGAACTCCGTTCGGCATGTAACCTTCCTGGCAAGAAGCACCGATTTTTTTCGCCTTTAGCGATCTTAAGAGCAAGAGGAGCAAGTTTCTTAACTGCGTCTCTCATACCAGCTGCACTGTTCTTTGTAGATACTGTGTAAACTTTGTTCTTGAACATATCAGCACCTGGGTTTTCAACGTACATACCAGTTACTGCCGGGATTCCGAGTTCTTCCTGTACTGCATCACAGATAGTTCCGCATGCAACACCGTAACGTCCAGCATTGAAAGCAGGTCCAGCGATGAAGATATCAGGATTCTGGCTCTTAACCATTTCAAGAATATCAGCTTTTGCTTTGTCAAGGTTTTCATTGAAGTAAGAGTCACCGCAAACGATTGTAGCTATGATCTCTGCTTCTTCTCCAAACTGCTGTGTCAGAGCCTGTCCAGGTCCAACGATTTCGCCTACGCGAAGTTCAGCAGGATAATCAGCTTTTTCTTCTCCACCAATCTGAGCGAAGAACTGATTGATATAATGTACAACTTTAATTTTACTCATTATCTTTACGTCCTCCATTCCTAGCGTGCACTCAGATATCCAAATCCGGTTTCATTTGTAGCACCGGTAATGGCCTGAATTTCAACTTCGATTGTTCCATCTTCACGACGAGAATGTTCATTACCACCAGCAATGGTTGTAACAAAATCTTCTGTTCCGATTACTTTATCCATCTTAGGAAGTACGATTACCTGGTTAGCATTTCCACCGGTTACAACTGCGTCTGCCCGGATCAGCATCTGCCAGTGACTGAGATTTTCCGTCACGTCCGGCATATTCGTCTGTAATGATTACAGTCTTAACGCCTTCAGCTTCGATCTTCTTGCAGTTCATGATAAGGTCAGTATCCGGGTTACCGAATCCTTCCTGAGATACGATAACTGCATCAAGGTCTAACAGACGGCACATCTTAGCTGTCCAGTCAGATGAACGCATCTTATCAGCAAGGTATACGTTTTCGTTTGTAAGAATCTGGCAAACGAAGTTGATTGTTTTTCCGTGTTCTTCGAACAGGTCATGTACAACCGGGTTGTTTTCATGAACATATGTTGGGTTCTTATCGCAAGCGGATACACAGTTACCAGATACGATAGCTCCGTCCATAACTTCTGTCGGGTTCATGATTGTAGAGAGTGTTCTCTTAGCATCAACACCGTATACATATGTGTCATGGAGAAGTCCCTGGCTCTGAAGCATCTGTACATAAGCAACTCTCGGAAGGTTCGGGAATTTTTCTTTTCCTTCCATGATTCCGTATGTCTCATATGTCTTTGTCTCGTCTGGTGTGAGTTCACGAGCAAGTTCTCCAAGGTAAACTGCTACTCTGAATCCAGCAAGACGAACAGCTTTTTTTTCATATTCATGCTGTTTGATTCCTTCAACTGGTTCGCAAACAACTACTAAGTTGTTAAGTTTAGAAAATGGTGTATATTCTGCACCCTAGCCAGACATATCGATGATACCTTCCTGGAATCCCACGATCTTACCAGCTGTTACAACAGCCATTCCTTTTAATGCATATGTCTTTACCACTACCTACAGTGTCAACTTTTGCGATAACGCCTGGGAAGACCCCCCCTCTTCCTTCAACTTTAACACGTGGTTCAATAACATCTTTAACCGGAGTGATACGAACGCTTTCACCTGGTTTTGCGATATCAAATTTAACACCTTTGATTTTTTCGTCCTCAAGAACGATTGCCTTTACAGCTTCTTCGTCAACATACAGAACACCATTTTCGATCTTTGATTCAGATGCGAACTGAATGTCGTTAATAAAAATGTGACCTACTTCTAATTTCACTGTAAATTCCCTCCTTTTTTGAATGTGTTTGTTGTATGCTCAAAGTACACTAAACCGCATGTACTTCTACAGCCTTTTTCTAGCGCCAGCTTTCTGCCGACGGAAGTGCGCTTGAGATCAACGTGTAATCTACAAGCTGAAAGTCTGCATAAACCTGAGGGTTTATAAAGATCAGACTTAAACTGAAATTTACCGCACGCCTGAATGGCGCTTGCAATGATCTGCATCGCCTGTGCATCCAGGCCTTCCGGCGTTTCTGAGAGCATAACCGACTTATATGGAGTCTCATTCGGTTTTACGCTTCCGGACAGCGGATGTGTCAAAAGTCGGTATCCCTGGAAAATCATCTTCTGAACTTTTTTTAAGTGTGTCCTCATAAGAAAGTTCTTCGTATTCCACATGATAATCTTCCCCCAGTTTTTCTTTTTTACCAGTGGATTATTTGTGATAATCATAAATCCAGTATTCATAGCCGCTTCTTCCTTTCGTCCCCTGTCCGTTTATGCGGTCTTTTTGACTCCCTGTGTCTGAAATACTCCAGATAATTTTTTAACATATATCTGGTATCAAAAAAGGACGCCAAAACAACTTCTCTGTTTTAAACGTCCTTTCTGTCTCCTTGTAAATTCGGCAATTCCGGATTCAGAGTGTAGTACCTTTCCCGATCCTTTTGCCTGAAAGTTTCACCATTCAACGAGCTTTACTGCTCTACGGTTTGCATCTTCGGCGACCATTTATCAAATATCTTTATAAATGATTCTCTCGCAGGAAATATCAACCTACTATCTAATTGACTGCATTTTTTATACATTTTACAGCATCTTTCTTGCTGACATGATTACTATAACACACATTTATACAAAATGCTAGTCTTTTTATAGATTTTTTTTGTATATTTCTTATTGTTTTTTTCTATAACTATTTTTCAGTTATTATACAAATTATCTATTTGCCTTTTTTCTGATTTGGCAGGAAATTATTATAGTAATCGTCATGCGTCTTCTTAACAAGACCACTGAGTGCTACCAGTGCAATCGCATTCGGGATAACCATCATACTGTTAAAGCAGTCTGCCATATTCCATACAAGTTCTACTTCCTGAAGTGATCCAAGTGCTACGCAGATACATACAATGATTGAGTAAATTTTAACAGCTTTTGCTCCAAACAGGTAACGGATGTTTGCTTCACCGAAGAAATACCATCCGATGATCGTTGAGAATGCGAAGAATAACATACAGATCGCGATAAAGATCTCACCGAACTTACCATATAATGTAGAGAAAGCATACTGGCTCAGCTGTGCACCTGTAAGACCAGTCGTTCTTGAACCGGTTGTGATAATAACAAGTGCTGTCAGGTTAAGAATTACGAATGTATCAATGAACACACCGATCATAGCTACAAAGCCCTGTTCAACCGGATGTTTTACTTTTTGCTACTGCATGTGCGTGTGGTGTAGAACCCATACCAGCTTCATTGGAGAAGAGACCTCTTGCCACACCTTTCTGTACTGCAAGCTTCAAGGTTGCGCCCATTGCACCACCTGCTACTCTGCCGGTTTAAACGCACCGACAATAATGTCATGGAATCTTTGCCGGGATTGCTGTAACGTTTGCAAAAATTACGATCAAAGAACCTACTATATAAAATGCTGCCATGATCGGCACGATCAGTTCAGTAACTTTTGCGATTCGCTTCATACCACCTGTGAATACAAACAGAGAAACAACTGCTACAAAAATACCCATTGCAATCTTCGGAATTCCGAATGCAGTGTTCCATGATCTTTGCGATTGAGTTAGACTGAACTGCATTTCCCATGAATCCAAGTGCAAAGATAATCAGGACTGCAAAAATAGCTGCCAGAACTTTTCCGAACGTTCCTTTAAATGCTCCTCGTATGTAATATACCGGACCACCGGTTACGGTTCCGTCATCACCGACCTGCTTGAACTTCTGAGCCATAACCGCTTCTGCGAAGATCGTTGACATTCCGAGGAATGCGCTGATCCACATCCAGAAGATTGCTCCCGGACCACCGACTGCAATTGCAGTTGCAGCTCCGGCGATATTACCGGTACCAACCTGAGCAAAGCAATCGCTGTTGCAAGTGCTTGGAAAGAAGACATTCCGTCTTTTCCGGCATCCCCTTTCTTGCTAAAAAGTCCGCCAAAAGTTCTGTTCCATCCATCTTTAAAACCACGGATCTGGATAAATCCAAGCTTAAATGTGAACAGCAAGCCAATACCTACAAGTGCTATGATCAGCACCGATCCTGTTAGGACATCATTTACCTTTAATACTAAATCGTTAATACTCATACGGTAACCCTCCTTTTTTAATAGACATCCCTTATAGTTTTTATCTGTTGAATCTATAATAACCTATTTATAGTTTTTATGCAATATTTTCAGTTAACTTATTTATTTTTGTGTATTATCACCATGTTATTACGATAACATAATAAATTTGCTCTAAATAAGTGCGTTTTTTCGCGCTTTTCTGTGTTTGTCAAAAACTCAGTTTTCATATTTTTCGTCAAATTGTCTAATTAATGACGATTTAATATCTATGCATTTCCATGGGATTTATAGATTCTTTCAGATGAACGCATTAATTCTTTACTATATTGATATTTCAAAGAAGTTATTTTCAGACCATAAAACATAAATAAAAAGCAGGGAGCAATCTTCCGTCTTACCCGGAAATCTGCTTCCTGCTCTTCCATTCTGTTTATTCAGTTATTCTATACATTGATCTCTGCTTTTACACCAAGCAGCTCTTTATTTTCATCCAGGATCGGCCGGATCACATTCTTAAGGAATGCTTCGACCTGTTCTTTGGAACGTCCTACATATTTGGATGGATGCATTGTTTTCTGAAGATCTTCCAGACTCAGATTAGATGCATCATCTGACGCGATCAGTTCAAGAAGGTTGTTGTCCAAACCTTTTTTTCTTTAACATTCTTTCCTGCTTCCATCGAAAGTTCACGGATTCTTTCGTGAAGTTCCTGACGGTCTCCACCAGCTTTTACTGCATCCATCATGATATTTTCGGTAGCCATAAATGGAAGCTCGCTCATCATGTGCTTTTCAATTACCTTCGGATATACTACCAGACCGTCTACCACATTCAGGTACAGATCCAGAATACCATCGATTGCAAGGAAGCCTTCTGGAACAGAAAGACGCTTGTTAGCAGAATCATCCAATGTACGCTCAAACCACTGTGTAGCAGAAGTAATCGCCGGGTTCAGTGCATCAATCATCACATAACGGGACAGAGATGCGATTCGTTCGCTTCTCATAGGATTTCTCTTATATGCCATAGCGGAGGAACCGATCTGATTCTTTCTCGAAAGGCTCTTCTACTTCTTTCAGATGCTGAAGAAGACGGATATCGTTGGAGAATTTTGTGCACTTGCCGCAATTCCGGCAAGAACATTCACAACTCTTGTATCCACTTTTACGGGGAATAGGTCTGTCCGGATACCGGATAGCATGCTTCAAATCCCATCTTCTTAGCAATCATTGGATCGATCTTATCAATGGTCTCCTGATCTCCCTCAAACAGTTCCAGGAAGCTTGCCTGTGTACGTTGTTCCTTTTGATCCAAGAAGTTTCAGGCTTCCAAGCACATAATCAAGATCCGCAAGATCCATAGAAAATTCCTGCATCCACAGAGTTGCTCTCTTTCCAACCGTTGTCGGTTGTGCTGGCTGGAAATGAGTAAATCCAAGTGTTGGAAGATCTTTATACTGATCTGCGAACTTTGAAAGTTCATCCAGAACATTAACCATTTTTTTCTTAACAAGTTTCAGAGCCTCTGCCATGATAATGATATCGGTATTATCACCTACATAACAGGAAGTTGCTCCCAGATGAATGATCCCTTTTGCTTTTCGGGCACTGCTGTCCATATGCATATACATGAGACATGACATCATGGCGCACTACTTTTTCACGTGCTTTTGCGACATCGTAATTGATATCCTCTGCATGCTCTTTCAGTTCTGCGATCTGTTCATCTGTAATATTGAGTCCCAACTCTTTCTCGGTCTCTGCCAGCGCGATCCACAGCTTTCTCCATGTCTTAAATTTCTTATCCGGCGAGAAAATATACTGCATTTCCTTACTTGCATAACGCTCTGAGAGCGGACTTACATACTTGTCGTATCCCATAGTCTTATCCTCCCTATTCTTCTGACTCAAACGCGTGGGAAATATCTTTTCCCGGAACGCGCATCGGGTAATTTCCTGTAAAACATGCATCGCAGTATCCAAGATCTCCAACCATGTCTTTCAGCTTATCTATTTCCATATATCCAAGAGAATCTGCTCCGATCATTTCACGGATCTGCTCCGTTGTATGTGAATGTGCAATAAGCTGATCATTGGACGGTACATCTGTTCCAAAATAACAAGGATGTAAAAACGGCGGAGAGCTAATTCTTACATGAACTTCTTGTTGCTCCTGCCTTTTTCAACATTTTTATAATATTCGCACAGGTTGTACCACGTACGATAGAATCATCGACCATAACAATACGCTTGCCCGTACAACCTCTTCAATAACATTCAGTTTGATCTTCACACTGGACTCTCTCTGACTCTGTTTCGGCTTGATAAAGGTTCTTCCCACATAACTATTCTTATGAAAAGCCATACCATAAGGTATTCCCGACTCTTCTGAATATCCTTTTTGCAGCTACCAGACCGGAATCCGGCACACCAACTACAAGATCTGCCTCTACCGGATAAGACTGTGCAAGAGCCTTTCCTGCAACAATCCTTGCATGATATACATTGATGTTGTCGATTACGCTGTCCATACGTGCAAAATAAATGTACTCAAAAATACAACGTGCCTGCTTTTCAAGTGGAATCTGCATACTTTTTGTCCGAAGATACTCCATGCTTTGTAAAGCTGACAATCTCTCCCGGTTCCACGTCACGGATAAAGTCTGCACCAACTCTTTGCAAGGGCACAGCTTTCCGATGCCAGGAACCAGGTATTATCTCGCTTGCCGATACAGAGTGGTTTGAGACCAAATGGATCTCTCGCTCCGATCATCTTACGCGGGCTTGATACAACCAGTGCATATGCGCCTTCAATTTTCTTCATTGCATTCCTGACCGCATCCTCTGCCTTTGAAACCTTCAGACGCTCTCTTGCAATATGATAGGCAATCACTTCCGAATCAATCGTTGTCTGGAAGATTGCTCCGGTATATTCAATTCATGACGAAGCTCGATCGCATTCGTCAGATTACCATTATGGGCAATCACCAATGTACCTTTCACATAATTCAGAACCAGTGGCTGTGCATTTTTTCCGCACGAGTTCCCCCTGCTGTCGAATACCGCACATGTCCGACGCCAAGGTTTCCCTTTAATTTGCCAAGTTCTTCCTCATCGAATACTTCATTGACTAGTCCTAGTCCCTTTCTGAAATGAACTTTCCGCTTGCCATAGGTATCTGTCACTGCAATTCCGCGCTTTCCTGCCCTCTGTGCTGAAGGGCAAACAAACCATAGTACACTGACGGCGCAACATCGCCACCATCCATATCATAGGCACCGAATACACCACATTCTTCACCTAAACCAGTCTCTACTCTTTTCAAGTTCGCATCGTTTTGTCTTCTCCTATTTGTTGTATCCGCTTAATTTTTACATAGAGAGTATAATACATGATTTTCCGAAAATCAATACACAGCCTTGAACTTTCTCCCGTACACTATGCTCTTCTGTACTCTTTTTTCCATTCTTCAAACAGTTCCTTTGACGGTTCGATGTTGATATTTTCTCTCACTTTTTCTATCTTTTCTGTAAGTTTGTTGTCAATTTCAAAAGGATTTCATTGCCCATGACCATCTTCTGATATTCATCCTGCGGCATGTATCTGGAACTTGCATACAGGTAACCTTCGAGCATTTTATTATCTTCACAGATCTTATACGCCTTCTCATACATTCTCGCCGACTCTTCATACAGAAATGCTCTCCCATATGCTCCGGCAAGACACGCAGACACGCGACCATATAAAAACGCTTATCTACCGAATCATCCTTTTCTCCGTTGACGATCGACATGTAAACCAGGATTGCCGATTCCAGTTCTCCACTTTCCATCAGCTTATCTGCTTTGTATTTCTGACGTTCTACTTCTTTCTGGTTCTTGAGTTTCTCCAGAACATTCTGGATGTGTGCCATTTCACCCGGTGTGTAGATTCTGGATTCATGTAGCACAAGAACCACAAATTTCTCCACGGAACCATGATTCCGGATCAGTTCCACCAGCTTTACTGCAAGATCCTGCATTTCCAGTTCATCTGCGATCCATCTGCAGAGCTGCTCATTCATGATCGTATAATCGATCAGATACAGATTGTTGCACAGATAATAACACAGCTCTTCCAGTGTACTGATCCTTGTATGGATCCTCGAAATTTCATAGGGATGTTTTGCCTTTTTCTTATGACAAAGAATTAAACTGCCCATTGCTTCCTCCTAATTCAATGATCTTCTCCAACCGGAATCCTGATGGCGCAAAAAATTCGCCAAATCCCATATCTTCAAAAAAATAATATGACAGGTCTTTTCATCCGAGAAGAATGTACTAATTTTCAGACGAAGCGCATAGTTTTTCCGTCCGGCATACCTTTCAGAGAAACCGACTCCACAAGATGCCTGCCGGTCACCAGAGAATCTACATGGATCTCAATATCCTCTGTATCACCAAGAAGCACCTCGAACTGTCTGTCTGATTCGTACCAGTGATTGCCCCAGGATACCAGTGGGTACCAGCCTTCTTCTCCATTCACGCGCATCCGCACGGAAATCTGCTCGGTCAGTTTTGTCTCATCCAGGTAGACTGGTGCATCTGACTGTTCCTCTTTTCTGCGCTGCGCTGTATAACACGCTCCTTTACTGTACAGATTATTTTCCCATAAACGCACGGCGTCCGTTACAGAGAACGCGCAGAGAATTCGGATACCAGTTATTTTCAAATCCATCTCCTGTCAAAAAGACAGAAGAGATCATCTTCTTGTTGAATACACTCTGGATAAAACGTTTAAAATGCTCATCTGCCGCTTTTTGCCTTCTCAACATGCAAAGACCGGATAAACTGCTTCCAGTTCTTCCATACGTGCATCTGCCACCTTGTCCACCGTCACAAAGCTTTCTCTCTGCTTTTCTGCGAACTGTTCTTCAGTTCCCGCAACATATATGCCCGGATCACATCCTCGTCACAGTAAAAAGTGCCGCTTCATACTGCCATAATTTTTTCGGCTGGTTAAACATATAATGACAGAAGCTTTTCCTTGTAGTCCTGAACATAAATATTTTCCTTTGCCACTCCGAGTTTCTGTCCGATTCCCTTCAGCAAGACGCGGATGTCTTCGTTTTTCTCCGGGACTGTAAACGTGATGCTTTCAATTTCTTCAAATCCGTTCAACGTGTACTTTACAAAATCCGCCAGCAGCTGGACGCCTTCATATTCCTGTCCGTCTACCTCAATTTTCCTATTGCCAAGCGCACACTCCCAGATCCCTTCCACGCAGATACTGCCCCTTACCGTAGACATCCTTCTTGCCTGTCTTCCGTAAGTCCAGGTCTCTTTATAATAGTTCATCACCAGAGGAATCTGATTGTTCTCTTTTTCAATTCCGGTATCCACCGTCTCCGGTTCCTGTGTTTTTTCATTATAATAACTGATCTGACACATCTTTGCATTGATGTCATATCCTATAATACTTCCATGTGTCATGAAGTATTTCCTCCTTTAGTAAGCAACAAAAATATCCTCAGCAAGCTGTTTTCTGTTGCAAATTCCTTCATCGCGATTGCCAGTGCTTCATTCTTCAGTGATGTCATATCATTCAGTCTTCCAAATTTTCCGATTGGTCTCACCTCACGGCTTATAGTCACTTTTTTCCGTAACCGTCACCTTATCCTTATTCGTCTCTGTAAAATAATAACGCAGAGATTCATCACCAAACAAAATAAAGCTCTTGATATAAGTGTCTTCATATGCCGGAAGCAGTATTTCTTCCTGATAATTCATATTATCACTTTCGCCTTTCCGTATCTGGTAGGAAATTGCCACTTTGCTTCCAGGTTTTGCGTGATATTCGATCATCGTCTTATCATAAAAAGCTGCACTTCTCTGAGCCAGTTCTCCGGATACTTCAAATAGAAAGAAAAAATACAGCTGTTTTTCACACATTTCGCGCAGGAATTCCCGTAGCATCGGTTCCAGTTCCTGGTGCACTTCCCTGCTGGAATAATATTTTAGCAGGGCGATCTTACAGATATCCGGAAGATCTTCCTCTTTGCGGTATTCATTTGCGATGATTACAAAAATACATCCTTTTACCTGGCGTCCGTTCACCACATATTCTCTTGAAACATAAGCAAGATATGCTCTCTTTAAACGGAAATACGTTCTTCCTTCATAATAATCCGCAAAAATTTCTTCCTCACCAAACATAGTTTCCGAGAAAAGCATCTGCGTAATGATTCTTTCTGAAAGCTTGTAGGTTGTAATATCATAATCTCTTGCCACATGCCAGAGTTTCTTCATATTACGGGTCGATCCACAATAATACTCAGCAAGATAAGACAGCGTCTTTATCATACTGATCTTTCAGAAACAGTTCAAAGCATAATGCCAGAAGAAAATCATCCTCCTCCGTACCTTCTTCACGCAGGCGCATACTGCACATTTTAAACACTTCTTTTTCATCTGCCATCTCCAGCCCGTGCTCTCTAAGCATATCCCAGGTCAGTTCTTTTTTCTCTTTCTTTCGTTCCTCTTCCTCATGCTCTTCCTGATATTTTTGCAGATTTCCATATACCGGTTCTCATAGAACATCCTCATAGTCTCATATGGAATGGAATCAATGTAATGGCGACCGTCTTTTGATTCCCAGACAATCCGTGCGTCTTTATTGTATAAATATACAATCACTCCATCCGCACTGTACTGTACTTTCTGACTGATCGTTCCGTCAGGCTCGATTACCATGACAAACGCCATGTTCTTTACCGTTGTCTTAATCTCATAAGCATGGCAGATATCATAAACTGCTCGGATTCTTTCCGGTGTCATATCCCGCTCAGTACAGCAGCGTTTGTAAATAATATGCAGAATATCATTGATCCTTCGATTCTCAAAAGCTGCATCCAGGCAAACCGCTCCATCTGCTCTCTGTAAGCACTGTAAAGCTCACTGCTTTCTTCCTCACAGTTAATCAGATTTGCATACAACACCGCTGCTTTTTTATATTCCAGTGTATTTCCATGCCGGAAGTAAAGTAATACGGATTTTGGAAACTGTCTGTCCAGATATTTGTCATCCACAGTCATCATATAATATTCAAAAAGCTGCGCAATCTTCAGATCTTCTTTTACTGCCAAGGCATACCACTTAAAGCATTCCGGTGTTGTCCGATTGCCACGGATCAGATGGGTACAAATTGCTGTCAGAATCTGTGGATCCGGGAAAATCCGATAAACCTTCTGCATCACAACATCCAGATTCTTATCATAAGTCCGCTGTTGGGATGCAAGGTTCGCCATATAAAGCGCAATTTCCTTTGTCAGAATTCCGTGCTTCTGCGCAAAATTGAGAATCTGTACTTCAAATGCCGAGAGCTTTTTCAGACAGGTTGGCTTCTCCAGAAAACACCGGTATGCCTGCCAGTACAGAATTACCTGGTTCGCACCGTTGCGAGCAGTGGCGTTCCAGAACCTGTAATTTTTTGCTGTAGTTTTTATATTCCGGATCAATGTCAATCAGCATACACACAAGCTCCCATGAAGTTGGTTCTTTCATATATGCCTTATTCAGTTCTTCAATTGCTTTGTTAACCTGGCTGCCTGATTTTCTCAAAAGCGCAGTCAGATACAGATAATACGATGAAATGACCGAATCCTTATTCACTGAGAAACGGCTGTAATTGTAATCATCCAGAATACCACTGGCCTTGTCCGGCTCCTTACAGAGCAGGTTAAGATGTGCATCAAACAGTGGATAAACATCTCCGTCTTCTGAATATATATCCAGTCCCTTCAGTTTTTTTCTCTTGTTGCGTCCGCCCAGGCTGTCAGATTCTTTCCTTCCGCATTACACGCAAGGAAATCCTTTATGATTGATGCAATCGTCTTATCTGCCACACGTCTGTTCTCTGCATGATCCTTGTGATTGGCCAACATTACCTCATAGGTCAGCGATTCATACGGACTTTCAAAAACAATCTGTCCATAATTATTTCCCGCATGAGCCTTTTCCGGATGAATGATATAACTGAAATCAAACAGATTTCCCAAAAAATCGTCCGTTGTAAAGTTATCCCTTCCAATCTGGATAAAATCACCGCTCACATGCACCTTCACCGGCATAAATCCCCAAGTATTCTTTGTAAAATGAATAATCTCACGGGTTGCTTCTTTTAAATTGCGGAAAGTTCTCTGATTCCGTCCCATTGTCAGGAAAATACATTCTTTCTGTTTGATTCCGACCAGAAATTCTTCCATCGCCTGCTCACCGAGAGACCATTTCCTAATATTATCATAAAGTGCCTTTATCCTTGGCTCTTCATACTTTATCACGTCATAAAAAATCGCGTGATCTGAAAAGACGGTGTGCCTCGATAAAGTTCTCCATCGCCAGCCTTTTAAAATCACGGATATTCTGTACTCTTCCACAGGAAGTCTCGACTGATGGTTTTTCAATGATCGCAGTAAAGTTTACCTCAAATTCTCCACCATTACATACAATCGTAAACTTTCCCTGTTCAACATGCCCGGGAGCAAGTCCACTTCCATCATAAGTAAAACGGAGTTCCACCGGGTTGCCCTCAAATCCCTGTTCTTCTAAATGTATACGAAAAGAAGAAGAATATACAAGTCCTCTGATATCTCCTTCTTTCCTGTTCTTCAAAATGAAACTTCCCTGGCAGGACTCTCCTTCCCCGATCGTCATCTCAAGATTCGTTACCGGCAGTACAATCTCCGGATGAACAGTTCGAAAATCTCCTTTGGAAAATTTTTTTTATTTTATTCTTCAAGCTTGCCACCTACTTCTGCATTGCATTTTTTCAAAAAGACATTATAATAAATTATAACATTATTCTGCATATCAGGCAATGCGGAATACCCGATTTTTTTAATTCACAGATTTTTGTTATACACAAAGGAGAATACTATTTATGGAAGCAAAACCGCAGTTTCATGGAAGTGACACCGCTGCTGTCGCCGCATTTTATCATGTACCGGTGGACGAGATCGTCTGCTTTGGAGCCAATGTCAACCCACTTGGATTATCCAAAAACCTGAAAAAAGATCTTCTTTGCACATCTGGATCTTCTCAGTAGTTATCCGGACCGAAATTACACTACTTTGAAGAAAGTGATTGCCGATTACTGCCAGATTTTACCGGAACATGTAATCGTCGGAAATGGTTCTACAGAGCTGATCTCTCTCCTGATCCAGACACGGAAACCACAAAAAGCGCTGGTTCTTGGGACCAACTTATTCCGAGTATGGACGTGAACTGGATCTGGTGGGAAGTTCCATCCATACTTACCTGTTAAAAAGAGTCAGATCAGTTCCATCTTGATATCCATGCCTTCTGCGAAGAAATCAGGAAGGGCTATGATCTGGTGATATTATGTAACCCGAACAATCCGACTTCGTCCGCTCTCAAAATGCCTGAGATCCAGACCATTCTGGACTCTTTGCGCCGGGAGGCTGGCTCTTTCTTGATGATCGATGAGACTTACGTTGAATTCGCACCGGATATTAATGAAATTTCTTCCATGTCTCTGATCAGCAGTTTTGATAATCTGATGATTCTCCGTGGCGTATCCAAATTTTATGCCGCACCTGGCCTCCGCCTCGGCTACGGTGCAACCAGTAACAGCCAGTTTCTTCAGGATCTTCTGCTGATGCAGAACCCATGGAGTCTGAACAGCCTCGGCGCTTACGCTGGTGAGAAGATGCTCCAGGATCAGGAGTATATCCGGAAAACACGGGATTTGATCCTCTCCGAGCGAGACAAAATGTGCACTGAAATCTCCAAAATCAATGTGCTGACTGTGTATCCTGCTTATGCGAATTTTGTACTGGTAAAGATTGAAAAAGAGGGAGTTACTTCTGCGGATGTGTTTGAATTTCTGATCAAGCAGGGTCTGATGGTGAGAGACTGCTCCAGCTTCAAAGAACTGGGCGGGGAATACTTCCGGTTCTGCATTATGGCTCCGGAAGATAATAAGAGACTGCTTCAAGGAATACAGGATTTTAATTTTTGCATAATGTTTCCATCGAGTCTCTAGTTTCTGCTATCTTTGGCTAAGAACATATATCCCAGAACTTTGCTGTCTTTCTTCTAAAGGATCTTCCTTCTCCAGACATTGTTGATTGAGATTCTTTTCCAAACAGCCAATCAAAAGATTTGCAGTTCCTTGGATTCATTATTAATTCCGTTAGTGACGAATTCTTACAAAGCCAACGTTGAACCAGCTTTTGTCTTTCCAGACTTCACACATTTCATACCACAAACAGGACAATTTACTTGATTCATCTAATCTTCCCTCCATGGTTCATTTTAAGGAAGATTAAAAACCGTTAGTCCCTTTATTTTCAAGGGTTTGGAGACTTTTTATCAACACGTTTTGTCCACCCTCAAAGTTGTTTAAAAAAAGATTAAACCGCCTTCAGCCCTTTATTTTCAGGGCTGAAGGCGGTTTCTATCAACACATTTTGTCCTATAACTCAAAATAGGGGTGGTGTCCGTGTTCACACGAACATCATGATGCCATGTCCATTTCCGTCTGCGCAGAAAGTCACATCACCAACTTCCACCGGATATTCTTTGCCATTATCATTGTAAATGCCTGCCCCTTTTGTCAGATAGTAAGTCTCAGTCTCTCCATGATGCTCATGATATCCGATCTCACATCCAGGTTTTAACGTTACTTCATTGAACATCTTGCAGTACGCGCCGAGCTGTTCACCTTTGATCAGTTCTTCCTTCAGGATATAGCCTGCGCCACCCGCTACATTATCTGCTTTGATTGGTTGTCTTTCTGATTTCTTTGTCATGACTCTTTTCCTCCTGTCTGATCAGATTTCTTTATCTGTCATTGTGACACGATTATTGAATTGCGTCAAGTGCCGCAGAAATATCTGCGATCAGATCCTCTTTATCTTCAAGTCCCAGACTGATGCGAATCAGTTCTGCCGGAACTCCTGCTTCTTTTAACTGCTCATCATTCATCTGGCGATGTGTGGATGTTGCCGGGTTCAGGCAACAGGTTCTCGCATCTGCCACATGGGTTTCAATCGCTCCAAGCTTCAGATTCTGCATGAATACGGATGGCGCTTCTCTTCCACCTTTTAATCCAAACGATACCACTCCACATCCGCCGTTTGGAAGATATTTCTGTGCTCTTTCATAATATTTATTAGAAGGAAGTCCCGGATAATTGACATAAGCAACCTTTGGGTTTGCTCCAGAAATTCTGCCACAGCCTGTCCGTTCTCCACGTGTCTTGGCATACGCACATGAAGAGATTCCAGTCCGAGATTCAGGATAAATGCATTCTGTGGTGCCTGGATCGATCCGAGATCACGCATCAGCTGAGCCGTACATTTGGTAATGAATGCACCTTCTTTGCCGAATTTCTCCGCATATGTAATTCCATGATAGCTTTCATCAGGTGTGCAAAGTCCCGGATATTTGTCTGCATGTGCCATCCAGTCAAACTTTCCGCTGTCTACGATTGCACCGCCAAGTGCAGCTCCGTGTCCGTCCATATATTTTGTAGTCGAATGAGTTACAATATCTGCTCCCCATTCAAACGGCCTGCAGTTGACCGGTGTCGGGAATGTGTTATCTACGATAAGCGGCACACCATGTGCATGTGCCACTTTGGCAAATAATTCAATATCCAGTACGGTAAGTGCCGGATTGGCAATTGTCTCACCAAACATTACTTTTGTATTTGGCTTAAATGCTTCATTTAACTCTTCTTCTGTTGCATCCGGAGAAACAAATGTTGCGTCAATTCCCATTTTCTTCATTGTCACACTGATCAGATTGAAGGTTCCACCATAAATCGAAGAGGAAGCCACAATATGATCTCCTGCTTCACAGATATTGAACATAGCAAAGAAATTCGCTGCCTGTCCGGAAGAAGTCAACATTGCAGCTGTTCCGCCTTCCATCTCTGCAATCTTTGCCGCTTACCGTACGTGGTCGTTAGTCGGATTCTGCAGACGGGTGTAGAAATATCCGGATGCCTCCAGATCAAATAATTTTCCCATATCTTCACTTGTATTGTATTTGAATGTCGTAGACTGAATGATCGGAACCTGTCTCGGCTCTCCATTTCCAGGTGTATATCCTCCCTGCACGCATTTTGTTCCCATATGATAAGTATTCATGAGAAAGTTCCTCCTTTTTCTTTTTACACATTTCCTCTAATGTATATTCATTAAGTATGTTTTCTATTATAGCAGAAAACGGGAGATTTTGTTTAAAAATCTCCCGTTTGTTTTATATTTTTGTAGAATATGCAGTTTTTTCTTTTATTTTCCTCTTACGGTTTACATCTCCCACACGGGATATACCCCTCTTTAATCAGTTCTTCTCTTGAACCTGTAAATGTTTTTTATTTCCTTCTTTGATATCTTTTACTCCTGAGCACTCCGGCGTATGGAACTTCTTTGTATTTTCATTCAACACATACGTCTTTTTCTCTGTATTTCCACTGGTTTTTCCCGTACCCGCTGACGCATCCGTATCGGAAAGCACTGCCTTTCCCGTTGCATAATCAATCGTTATTCCCGGCTGTACATTGTAGACATACACATTAAATTTCACACCTTCTCCATGATCCTCCACGGATTCTGCTTCCATTAAAACTCCGGATGCAACCAGATTCTCCCCTTCAAATACCGGTGTGACACGATACATTACATGATTATCTGTCTCTTTGATGTAGTCGGCAACCATATTTTCAAATAGCGACATCCCATCCACATTCAAATAGCGGGTTCCTGTAATCAGATTCTTTTCGTTTGCATTTTCTGCCGTCAGCTGATAGCCTATCAGATGACAACGGTTGTAAAGATATTTTCCATCCACATTGTCAAATTTTATTGTCTGCCACCCGGACGGTTTCACCTGTCCAATCTTTCCTCTTTTCCCGGTCGGCATCAGATCTGTCCCAATGTTGGACGCGGCAACGCCGCATCGTCCCAGCTCATCCAGATCACTGTAGCTTTCATAAGACTGATCTGTCAGCTCATCTTCGGTAAAATCCGGTTCATTATCGTCAATCACTACATACGGTGTTCCGCTGTATGCCGGAATATTATCCAATGTAGCGCTCACCGGATCCTGGGCGCCACCTGCTGTCGATTCATTTTCTCCGCTACCCGACTGCCTTTCAACTACTCTTTGCCTGACTGTTTCCATATGATGCACTTTGCGCATCTGCTCCACCTGTGCCACACGCTGTCAGAAACAATGCAAACGTCAGAAGCGGCACACCTCTCATTTTCCCAATTTTTCTTCTTCATAGCAATCCCTGCCTGTTGTAAATTTCTTTTTTGTAATCTTCTCATGGGAGTAACCGGAAAAATCTTTTCTCTCTTCCAGTCTCCACTTGCTTAAATCTACCTCAAAAATACATCTGCCGGATAATCCCGGTTCCATTTATACAGAACAATCTCTGTAATCTTCCCCTCATATCCAGCCAGATTCTCCCCCTCAACAAAACAGAAATCCTCTTCTTCTGCCTTTTCCAGAAAATTCCGGTCAACCTTCCACATTTTTTTCATCCTCCAGTCGCCCTGCGTCCTGTATTTTCTTCCCAGTCCCAATTTCCCGGCATACCTCTTCTTTTGCTTTAAAGACTTCTTTAAAAAGCTTATCTGCCTCCGGCGCCATCAGAGCACATTCCCTCTCGTCATCTCAAGAATATCCTCTGACACCATCCGGTCCGGCTCACTCTCCTGCCATTAAAACATATCCCCATCCGGTTATCCACACATACAATAGTTTTCACACTATAAAACTCCTTCCCCCGCAATTCCAGCCAATATCCGAAATCCTCTACACAGCTTCACATTCTTTTGCCACTGTAGCGTCCGTCTCGTCCCTGCATTTTCCATAACACAAACAGGCAGAGAATCCAATCCCTGCCTGTCCGTATTCATAACATCTTATTCAACTTTTCGCAATATCAATCAGTGTAAGCTGACGGATATCTGTATTTTCCAGACTTGTCACAAGTGCTCTTGCCGTATCCATAGCTGTCAGTACATTAACACCTGTCTCGATTGCATTACGACGGATTACAAATCCATCTCGTGCATGATCTGCTCCCTGTGGAGGAGTATCAATTACAAGGTCGATCTTGTGGCCAAGGATCAGATCCATCAGGTTCGGTGATTCCTGCTCAATCTTATTGACCGGAATTGCTTTTTACGCCACCTTCTTTTTAATGCATCAGCTGTACCGCGTGTTGCAAAGATGCGGTAGCCAAGTGCCTCAAATCTGCGTCCGATCTCGACAGCTTCTCCCTTATCCTCATCACGAACAGTCATGATCATGTTCTTATATTTTGGAAGGTTGATTCCAGCTCCAAGGAACGCTTTGTAAAGTGCCTCGTTAAATGTAGTTGCAATTCCCAGACACTCACCTGTAGACTTCATTTCTGCCAAGGCTGATATCCGCACCACGAATCTTCTCGAATGAGAATACTGGCATCTTGATTGCGATATAATCAGCTTCTTTCTGAAGTCCCGGTGTGTAACCCATTTCTCTGATCTTATGTCCGATGATCGCTCTTGTAGCAAGCGGAACGATCGGGATACCTGTTACCTTACTGATATAAGGAACGGTACGACTTGAACGTGGGTTTACCTCGATTACATAGACATCTTCTCCGCATACGATAAACTGAATGTTAATCATACCAATTACGTGAAGGGCTTTTGCAAGACGCTTTGTATATTCTTCAATTTTACGCTTTGTCACTTCAGAAATGCTCTGCGCAGGATATACAGAAATACTGTCACCAGAATGGATTCCGGCCCGCTCAATATGTTCCATAATCCCGGGGATCAGAATGTCTGTTCCATCACATACTGCATCGACCTCAATTTCTTTACCGACCAAATATTTATCAACCAGAATCGGGTGATCCTGTGCAATACGGTTGATGATTCCGATAAATTCATCAATATCATGATCGTTGATTGCAATCTGCATTCCCTGTCCGCCAAGTACATAAGAAGGACGAACCAGTACCGGATATCCGAGACGGTTGGCAACCTCTTTTTGCTTCTTCAGCGGTAAATACTGTATCTCCCTTCGGACGTGGAATATTGCACTGTGCAAGGATCTCGTCAAAGAGCTCTCTGTCCTCAGCGGCATCTACATCTTCTGCGGAAGTTCCAAGAATCGGCACTCCCATCTTCATCAGGGATTCTGTTAATTTGATCGCAGTCTGTCCACCAAACTGAACAACTGCTCCGTCCGGTTTTTCCAGGTCTACAATGCTCTCTACATCTTCCGGAGTAAGTGGTTCGAAATACAGCTTATCTGCGATATCGAAATCGGTACTTACAGTTTCCGGGTTGTTATTTACGATAATAGTCTCGTATCCTTCTTTTGCAAATGCCCATGTACAATGTACAGAACAGAAGTCGAACTCGATACCCTGTCCGATACGGATCGATCCTGATCCAAGTACTAGAACTTTCTTTTTGCCAGAAGTCTCTTCTACTTCGTTCTGGCTTCCGAATACAGAATAATAATATGGGGTCTCTCTTTTGCGAACTCAAGCCGCACAGGTATCAACCATCTTGTATGCTGCAACGATTCCGTTTGCATGACGCATATCGTGGATTTCTCTCTCATCTTTTCCGGTCAGTCGTGCAATAACATTATCCGGGAATTCAATACGTTTTGCTTCTTTCAGAAGTTCCGGTGTGAGTTCCTGTGTCTTCAGAGCCTGTTCCATCTCAACAAGGATTGCGATCTTGTCGATGAACCATTTGTCGATCTTTGTGATCGCATGGATCTCGTCATAAAGATTCCTTTGCGGAGTGCTTCTGCGATCATCCAGATTCTGCGGTCATCTACGATTTCCAGTTTTTCAGAATTTCTTCTTTGGAAAGTGCTGAGAAATCATAAGAAAGCAGGCAGTCTACATGCTTTGCTCAGAGAACGGATTGCTTTCATAAGAGCTCCTTCAAAATTATCGCAAATACTCATAACTTCTCCGGTAGCTTTCATCTGTGTCGTCAACGTTCTCTTGGCACTGATAAATTTATCGAACGGCAGACGCGGGATCTTGACAACACAGTAGTCCAGCATTGGCTCAAAACTTGCATAAGTTTTCTTTGTAACTGCATTTTTGATCTCGTCCAGTGTATATCCAAGGGCAATCTTTGCAGCAACTTTTGCGATCGGGTATCCTGTCGCTTTGGAAGCCAGTGCAGAAGAACGGCTTACACGCGGGTTTACCTCAATTACACAATATTCAAAAAAAGAGTCTGGATGTAATGCATATTGTACGTTACATCCACCAGTAATATTCAGTTCTGTAATGATATTGAGTGCAGAAGTACGCAAAGCATCTGATACTCTTTATCACCAAGAGTCTGAGATGGTGCAACTACGATACTGTCTCCGGTATGGACACCAACCGGATCAATGTTTTCCATATTACATACAGTAATACAGTTTCCAGCACTGTCTCGCATTACTTCGTACTCGATTTCTTTCCATCCTGCAATGCAGCGTTCTACAAGAACCTGTCCTACACGTGACAAACGGAGTCCATTCTCAGGATTTCTTCCAATTGTTCCTGATCATGTGCGATACCACCACCGCTTCCACCAAGGGTGTAAGCCGGACGAAGTACAACCGGATAACCGATCTTATCTGCAAACGCGACACCATCTTCTATATTTTCAACGACCAGTGAAGTCGCAACCGGCTCACCGATCTTTTCCATTGTTTCTTTAAATTCCAGACGGTCTTCTGCTTTCTTGATGGTTTCCGCCGTTGTACCGATCAGTCTCACATTATGTTCCTTAAGGAATCCTGCTTCTTCCAGCTCCATTGCAAGGTTCAGTCCGGCCTGGCCTCCAAGGGTAGGAAGTACGCTGTCCGGTTTTTCTTTAAGGATCAGCTGTTCTACAACTTCTACCGTAAGTGGTTCGATATAAACGCGGTCTGCAATATCTTTGTCTGTCATGATCGTTGCCGGATTCGAATTCAGAAGTACAACTTCAAGTCCTTCTTCTTTCAGTGAACGACATGCCTGTGTTCCCGCGTAGTCAAACTCTGCAGCCTGTCCGATTACGATTGGACCCGGAACCAATAACTAATACTTTCTTTTATGTCTTTATTTCTTGGCATTATTTTGTTCCTCCCATCATATCCATAAATCTGTCAAACAAGTAACCAGAATCCTGTGGTCCCGGGCAAGCTTCCGGATGGAACTGTACTGTGAAAATATTCTTTCCAACGTATGACATTCCTTCGTTTGTATTGTCATTGACGTTCACAAATGCAGGTACTGCAACGCTTTCCGGAATACTATCAGCATCTACAGCATACCCATGGTTCTGGGAAGAAATATAAACTCTTCCTGTCTGCAGATCTTTTACCGGATGGTTTCCGCCCCTGTGTCCGTATTTCAACTTATAGGTCTTACCACCGTTGGCGAGTGCCATCAGCTGATGTCCCAGACAGATTGCAAAGATCGGGATATCTGAGTCGTATAATTTTCTGATTTCTTTAATAATGGAAGTGCAATCCGCCGGATCGCCAGGTCCGTTCGACAGCATGATACCGTCCGGATTTGCGGAAATGATCTCTTCTGCAGGTGTATTTGCCGGGTAAACGGTAACTTCACATCCACGATCATTTAAAGACCTTGCAATGTTGTTCTTAGCACCAAAGTCCATCAATGCAACTTTTGGTCCATTGCCTTCTAAGACATATTTTTCACTGCAAGTTACTTTGGAAACTACATCTCCTACTTTGTATGCATGAAGTTTCGGAAGTACCTCATCAGATTGTAATTTTCATTCGTTGTGATCATACCATTCATTGTACCCTTTTCGCGGAGGATTTTGGTAAGTGCTCTGGTATCAATTCCTGCAATTCCCGGAATATCCTGTTCTTTCAGGAAATCCTGAATTGTACCTTCACAACGGAAGTTGCTTGGCATTCTGGACAATTCTCTTACAATATAACCATCCGGCCACGCCTTCTTGGACTCCATATCCGGTGTAATACCATAGTTTCCGATCAGCGGATATGTCATGACAACGGCCTGTCCGGCGTAAGAAGGGTCTGTCAGCACCTCTAAGTATCCAGTCATTGAAGTATTGAATACAATCTCACTAATCATATCTTTTTTGTTGAGCCGATGCTTGTGCCTTCAAACACAGTTCCGTCTTCTAAAATTAGAAACGCTTTCATATGTTCACCTTATCCCTTCGTAATACTCTTTTTTATTCTCAAAAAGGGGCACTCTTGGAGTCTTTTCAATTCCAGAGCGCCCACACTTTCTCAAATTGTAAAAAGTTTACCATATCTGGTTACAGATTTCAATACCTATTTTTTATGTTTATTTTAAAGTGTAATTTTTTTAAAAAAGAGTTGCTTTTATTCAAAAATTTGATATAATATAATTCGTGACTGCGAAAGCAAAGACGAATGCTGGAATAGCTCAGTCGGTAGAGCACTTCACTCGTAATGAAGGGGTCGTCGGTTCAAGTCCGATTTCCAGCTTAGTGATCAGAGAAAAAGGGAGTGCCTGTTTATCAGACATTCCCTTTTTTGTATCCGGCAGAAATGCCTGTGATACCTTCACTGACTGTCCTATCGACCGGACATCTGTTTTTCCTGTTCTTCGATCATTTTCTTGACCATATAACCTCCGACAGATCCGTTCTGTCTTGAAGTTAAGTCTCCGTTGTACCCGTCTGATAACGGTACTCCCAGTTCGCTTGCAACCTCGTATTTAAATTTGTCCAGTGCACCTTTTGCTTCTGGCACGGCTGCTCTGTTTGATGAACGACTTGCCATATTCATTTCCTCCTTTTTTGTAACATTTTGTTTTGTGTTACGCTCCTAGTATATGGAGAATAAATTCAGATTACACTGGGAGGTTTTGTTAATTTTAGCATTTTTTATTTTGCAGTAATCAGCACCAGATGAGTATGAAACATTTTAAACTGAAGCATGACACATTTGGTATTCTTTGCATAAAAGCAGACTTTGGGAGAAAACTTAGATCATAATATAAAATCCAAGTCAGGACAATTCTGCAATTCTGGATACACCTACATAAATTTTCGGAAATTTTATACCATGTACGGTAATCAACAGTTCCGGTTACCGGAAGCCCGAACACCGACTGGAATTTTCTGACGGACGACGCTGTTGCCGGGCCATAAATACCGTCAACTGTGATTTTCGGAATTGCCGGGTATGCACCGGCAATGACATTTAGCTGTTCCTGCATTTGCCGGACTTTTGTACCAGAAGAACCCTGGGAAAGGGTATACCCTGGCCATGAAGACGGAATGCCTGAAATTTCTTCAGCGGTATTGATGTAAATATCATCTCCGTAATAATAGCGGAGGATTTCTGACGGAGAATACCCCTGATCACCAAGTGCTTTAGAACCCCATTGGGTCATCCAGTTCGGACACTGAACCTGTCTTCCGTCACAGTATTGTGTCAGAATCGGCTGCCTTACATTCGGTCTGGAAAGATAATCTGCAAACAGTTCGTCCACCACTGTAGAAATGGAGTCAAAAACATTCCGTTCCGGAATCCATTTGTGATCAAAAGCCGTAGAAGATGTAATTGTGAAATCATAGCCTTGATTGCGATACCATTCGGTGTAAACCCGGTTCAACGTAAAAGACATGATTGCCAGTACATTTGCCCGGATCGTATTTTCCGGCCATGTTGCATAGATTTCACTGGAAGCAACATTTTTGATATAATCTTTATATTTTACATAATAATTCTGTGCGGTAGAATCGCGTGGTGAGCCATTATGAACAACAATGTATTCCGGCACGACAACTCTGCTTAGCACAATCTCACCGGTTTCGTTTACCGGCTTGATCTCGTTTTCCGGGATTTTCGGCGGATACACACCGTACAGAGTATGTGCAGGAATCACAAAGATTTCCGGGGTCTGGTCTTCCGTGACAAGTGGACGCAGACGAATCTTCTGAATTGCCGTCACACCGGCCAGTATTTCCGTTCCTGCGATGTTGACCGGCTCGAATCCCGGAGCGTTTACTTCCAGGGTATATTCCGCATATGGCTGTTCTTCATTTGTTGCATCCAAGCTATACTCCACAGGCGGTGCGTCAAGCTCAATGGTTTCACTTTGTCCGGAGCTATCGGTTGTCAGTTCTTCCAGTGTGTTTTCAGGAATACCTGTATAGGAAATACGGATTGACGCATCTGGAACAGGAAAAGAATCAATAGACGAAGTAATCTGTACCTGCAAATTTCCCCGATCAGAAGTCTGCATGGCTTTCAAAAATCTCATATCTGATATCCTCAAGGCTTTTTATACTGTCAGAAACATTATATGTAAAAAATGTCCGTGTTGTGCAAAAATGAAGGGTATGTTATGATGAAACATACAGATGAGTATTTGGAGGAATTAAATAGATTATGCGAAAAAGATGCATCAAACAGGAATTTTTTTCGTTCATTCTTTTGGGACTTGGCTGTCTCTGTCTTATATCCGGAGGAATCCTGATCGGCAGACAAATGTCAGCCACTCCGAAAGCAGAGAGTTCCGCGCCGGAAGAAGTTCCTTATGAACAGGAAAAATTACGGATGCAGAGGTTACCGGAGAATTCTACTATGAACAGCTTTCTGATGAAGAGCAAACGGTTTACCGGGAAATTCTTCAGGGTATCCAGGAAAATAAAAAAGAAATTTATCTGCATTGCAAAGCAACGCGAATACTGCAAATGAAGTATTTCAGAATGTGTTAAATGACAGACCGGAAATTTTCTGGTGTGATGGAAATGCGACTTCCACAGAATATTCTCAGTCTGAAGGGCAGAGCCGATATGTAGTAATAGAGCCCAATTATCTTTATGAGGGAGAAGAAAAAGAACAACGGAATCAGGAGATTGAATCGGCAAGAACCTCCTGTCTTTCTGGCATTTCAGACCTTTCAGATGAATACGAAAAGATAAAATACATTTACACCTATCTCATAGATAACGTAGATTATGATCTTGATGCACCGGATAACCAGAATATTTACAGTGCTCTTGTCGGAAAAAGATCGGTTTGTGCCGGCTATGCAAAAAGCTGCCAGTATCTCTTTGCAACAACTGGGTATTTACTGTATCTATGTAACCGGACAGACTACAGATCCAAATGGAGGCGTCGCAGACCATGCATGGAATATTGTTCAGTGCAATGGTCAGTATTATTATGTAGATACAACCTGGGGAGATCCGATTTTTCTCGGCGAAGATAATGGCTATCAGATACCGAACCTGATTGCTTACGATTATCTCTGCTGCAGTGAAAAAGAGCTAGAAAAAACACATATGATCAGCACGGACTATGTATATCCGTCATGTCAGTCTGAAAATCTGAACTATTATCAGCTGAACGGCATGTATTATGATACCTATGAGCCTGGTATGTTGCGAGAAGTGATCGACAGATCGATTGAGAGCCAGGAGGCTTATACGATATTTAAAATGTCAGATGATGCAGTCTATCAGGAGGTCGTGGATGAGATGCACGAAACCCTCATGGAAGAAGGTGCAGGATACCTGGGTGAGCTATATGGGCTTTGGCAGGTTTCTTATTCATACAGTGAAGAAGCATCCCTTAACAAATTTATTATTTACTGGTTTTATGAATAAAAAGATAGTGGGCAGAACAATTTGCCCACTATCTTTTTATCTACAACGTCGTTTCCAGATTATTTCCCGAAATGTATCCGCAAGCTTTTCACCAAGCAGTTTATATTTTTCGCCTTCTAACAGTGGATCTTCCCTCAGGATTTCCCCCGATGCTTCTCCTGCTTTTTTCAGAAGCTCCGAATCCTGGAACACATCTCCGATCCGGAAATCCATTAATCCGCTTTGTCGGATTACAAAAAGATCTCCTGGTCCCCGAAGCTTCAGATCTTCATTCGCAATAAAAAATCCATCATTGGATTTGTTCAGGATCTCAAGTCGTTTTTTGTCTCTTTCGTCTTCGAACCACTCATAAAAAATACAATAGGACTGGTGTCTGCCACGTCCTACGCGCCCGCGGAGCTGATGAAGCTGCGCCAGCCCAAAACGCTCAGCATTCTCCACCATGATCACCGTAGCATTCGGCACATTGATACCAACCTCGATAACTGTTGTCGACACCAGGGACCTGGATCTCATTCTTTGCAAATGCTCCCATGATCTCGTCTTTTTCTGCCTGTTTCATCCGCCCATGAAGCGCGCGATCGGATCTTGTCACCCATCTCACTTTGCAGAAGCTGCGCATAGTCAAGAACATTCTCTGCATCCATTGCCTCGCTCTCTTCTACCATCGGACAAATCACATAGCACTGTCTTCCTTCGGCGACCTGCTTCTGCATAAAGCGGTAAGCAGTCGGTCGGTAACTGGTATCCACCACACAGTTCTTGATTGGCAGACGGTTTGCCGGAAGTTCATCAATCACCGAAATATCCAGATCTCCATATAAAATGATTGCCAGTGTTCGAGGAATCGGTGTCGCACTCATTACAAGAATATGAGGAATTTTTCCTTTCCCGGCAAGTGCCTCTCTCTGACGGACACCAAATCGGTGCTGTTCATCGGTAACAACAAGTGCCAGATTCTGGTATTCCACCTTCTCCTGGATCAGTGCATGGGTTCCCAGAACAATCTGCACTTCTCCCGCAGCAATCCTCTGATAAGCTTCCCTTTTTCCTTTGCTGTCATCGACCCGGTCAAGAGCTCGGTTTTCACCGGAATCTGATACTTTTCCAGCATCTCTATGATTGATTCGTAATGCTGCTTGGCCAGAACTTCTGTCGGAGCCATCATTGCGCCCTGATAACCGTTCAGTGCCGCCAGAAGAAGAGCCAGAAGTGCTACTATTGTCTTACCAGAGCCAACATCCCCTGGATCAGGCGTGACATCACTAGCTTTCCGCACATCTCCTCCTGGATCTGTTCCCAGACTCTCTTCTGTGCTCCGGTCAGTTCATATGGCAGATTTGCAAGAAAGCGGTCGATTTCCGACCGCCTTTTTATCACAAATCCGTTTTCGGCACGCTCATTTCGCTCCCTCGTCCTGCGAAGAGCAAGCACGAAAACTAAAAATTCTTCAAATACAAGTCTCTCTCTTGCATGGTAGAATTCTGCCTTATCCAGTGGAAAATGTATCCCGCGGATCGCATAGTTATACTCAGCCAGATGATATCGAAGGCGCAGATCTTTCGGTAGATCATCAGAGACGAGATCCAGATATTCCATCGCACCTTTAACCGCTTTTGCTACCGCATTGTTCGTCATACCGGCAGTTAACGGATAAATTGGCTGAAGAGTTCCACACTTTTTATCGTAACTATCCGGTGGTGAAAATAACTCTGGATGCTCCATAATCAGCTGATCCTTTTTGAAACTACCCGTCCTCTTATGATAACCGGCATTCCCTGCTTCAATGTATTACGCAGAAACGGCATACGAAACCAGATCACCTTCAAAGTACCAGTCTGATCTTTTACGTATGCTGTCGTAATCTGCATACGCTTTCCTCCTCCAACCTGTACTCTTCCGTATATCACGCCTTTTACCGTGCTGATCTTTCCTTCTTCCAGCTCTCCTACGCTCACCGGCTCTTCATATACATCATATCCTCTGGGATAATAACGGAGCAGATCGCCGATGGTAAAAATTCCCATCTTGTGAAACAGTTCCTCGGTTTTTGCCCCGATTCCTTTCAGATTACGGATTTCTGACTGCTCATTCATAAGTCTATTCTACCGCCAACACATAGTAATAAATCGGCTGTCCGCCCATGTGTGCATCTACGTCCATATCCGGATATAATTCTTCAATCTCTGCTGTCAGCTTTTCTGCTTCTTCTTCGGAAACTTCTTCTCCATAATAGAGACTGATCAGTTCAGAATCATCATTTACCAGCTGTGCCAGCATGTCCTTTGTAGTACCATCAACAGACTTGCCAACTGCAAGGATACCTGCATCACCAATTCCCATGATATCACCTTCATGGATTTCTTTATCATCGATGTGGGTATCACGGACAGCATAAGTCACCTGACCTGTCTTTACACATTTGATCGCTCCCAGCATCGTCTCTTCATTTGTATCCACATCTTCTTCTGCATTGTAATTCAGAACTGCTGTGATTCCCTGCGGAACGGTCTTTGTCGGAATTACGATAATATCCTTATCTTCTGTCAGATCACGCGCCTGATTTGCAGCCATTACGATATTCTTATTATTCGGAAGAATGTAAATATAGTCTGCATTTACATGATCGATCGCTGTCAGCATATCCTCCGTACTCGGGTTCATGGTCTGACCACCCTCGATAATGTAGTCCACGCCAAGTTCTTTGAAGATTTCATTTAATCCTTCTCCGATCGAAACAGCAATAAATCCGACCTTTTTACGTGGCTCTTTGGCTTTTTCTTTCTCTTTCTGCCGCTTTGCGCAAGCTTTTTCTGCATCTTTGATCAGCTTTTTCCTGATGCTCTTCACGCATATTATCAATCTTCATACGGGATAACTGTCCATAAGTAAGTGCTTTCTGGATTGCAAGTCCCGGATCGTTCGTATGAACATGTATCTTAACAACGTCTTCATCTGCTACACATACGATAGAATCACCAATGGATTCCAGATAAGCCTTAAATTCTATTTCATCCTTTTCTGTAAATTCTTTATCCAGAAGAATAATAAATTCGGTACAGTATCCAAATTTGATATCCACTGTACCCTCAGTTTCAACCTTTGTTGCATTAACAGCCTGAGGAGTTGGTGCAAGTGCGCTGTAGTCAATCTCTTTACCGAGGAATGCATCATATGCCCCGCGCAGTACTTCCAGAAGTCCCTGTCCGCCGGAATCTACAACACCTGCCTCCTTTAATACAGGAAGCATATCCGGAGTCTTTGCCAGAACAGTCTCTGCCTCTTCAATCAGCTTCGGGAGAAATTCTTCCAGATCATCTGTCTCCTCTGCAAGTGTCTGAGCCTTTTTCAGCCACCCCTTTTGCAACGGTAAGAATCGTACCCTCTTTAGGCTTCATAACAGCCTTATATGCTGTCTCTTTTGCACGTACAGTCTGCTCTTGCAAGTGCAGGTACATCAATTTCGCTTTCCGTCTTGATGGATTTTGTGAATCCGCGGAGCGACTGGGATAGAATAACACCGGAGTTACCTCTTGCACCACGGAGAGAACCGGATGAAATTGCCTTCGCAAGAGAAGCCATATCCATGCCTTCCAGTGCAGTTACTTCTTTCGCTGCCGCCATAATTGTCATAGACATATTGGTTCCTGTATCACCATCCGGTACAGGGAACACGTTCAGTTCATTGATATATTCCTTTTTTGCTTCTATATTCTGTGCGCCTGCAAGAAACATCTTCGCAAGCAGTTCTACATCGATACTCTTTGTTGCCACAACAAGTTCCTCCTTAATTAATCGATCACGCGGACGCCTTCGATATAGATGTTGATCTTATCGACGCTCATACCTGTAAATTCTTCAACTTTATACTTCACGTTGCTGATCAGATTGTCTGTTACTGCTGAAATACTTACTCCGTAAGCTACGACCACATGAAAATTAAGTGTAATCTTATTCTCATCAGAGATTCCGACCTGGATTCCCTTTGTAAGGCTTTCTTTTTTCAAAAGTTTTACCAGACCATCCTTCATGCTGACAGTCGCCATACCGACAATTCCAAAACATTCAACTGCTACAGATCCTGCATATTTTGCGATCACTTCCGGATCGATCGTGATGATTCCTAAATCAGTACTCATACTTCCCTTCATATGCCATCCTCCAATTCTCAAAATTCATATCAATAAATCTATTTTTAAACGTTGAAAATATTATACTCTATTTCCAATGCTTTTTACAACCAATGCACCCGATAATCAGGCATGCTGACACCTGCCTGATTATACGGCAACCACTTAACAGTTCACTGTCGTACATTCGCCAAATACAGATCTAATCAGATTTTTGTGCGAGCACAAATCTGGACAACTCCGTATTTGACTCATCGTATACGCAAAAACCGAAGCTTAAAAGCTTCGGTTCTTATCATTCCGCTCAGATTAAGCTCTTTCAACGCGTCCGGATTTCAGGCGGCTTTTACACATACGTACATTTTCTGTGTTCCGCCGTTTTCCGTTTTAACTCTAACGGATTTTACGTTAGATTTCCACATCTTAGATGATCTTCTATGAGAGTGACTTACGTTATTTCGAAATGAGCACCCTTTTCACAAATAGCACATTTAGCCATGATTGCACCTCCTAACGATCTGAAATGTCCGCTTACAAATCTTGCAGACTCACAACAATAGTTATTTTAACAGAAACTTTTAACAATTGCAAGTGTTATTTTCACTTTTATGCATTTTTTGTTTCTTCATTGTGTCCATAATAGCCCTCATACTTCTGTGAGCCATAATATTTGTTATAATATCCCTTCTGGTTCTTACGCTCTACCTTGTTAAGGACAACACCAAGAACGGACACTCCCGAATTTTCCAGCTGGTCTTTTACATTCTGCACCAGACGGTATTTGGTCTTACCTGCTTCGACAACAATGATCGCGCCATCACTCTGATGTCCGATGATTGCCGCATCAATAACAAGACCAAGTGGCGGACAGTCAATGATAATATAATCATAGACATTCTTCATGGACTCCAGCATACCGGTAAAACGTTTGGATTCCAGAAGCTCTGTCGGATTCGGAGCCTCCGGTGGAAAGAAGAATATGAAATTTCGGAATATTTGTCGCCATAATCACATCTGCAAGCACACACTGTCCGGAGAGGAAGTGTGACAGCCCTTTATCTGCACCGGTAATCTGAAGTTTCGATGCCATAACAGAATTCCTGATATCCGCATCAACAAGAATAACAGATTTTCCCATGTCTGCAATTGATTCTGCCAGCGCAACAGAAACAGAGCTTTTCCCCCTCTCGGCACACAGCTTGTTACAAGAATGACTCTTTTATCATCTCCGCAAAACTGCAGATTGGTACGCAATGTCCGGATTGCTTCACGCACCCCGTAGCTTTTCTTTTCAATCGATAAATTAACCTTTTTCAACAAAACACCTGCTTTCTTCCCCACGCGGGGCTATCTGAATCTCTTTATCTGCTCTTCCATATCCGTCTTGGATTATCTACAAAAATCTCTTCCGCATAATCCTGTCCCATCTTTTTTCTGACGTAAATGGCACACTTCCCGAGGTTCATCTTCCGCCCCTCCAGATTGTGTGCATCTGATCCTATAAAATCCACAAGATCATCTTTCATCAGGCCGGCACAGAACTTTTTAATCGTATGTCCTTCATATCCCAATACGGAATCTGCATTTATCTGGATCTGTGCTCCAAGTTTTTTCAGTTCCTGGATTCTCTCCGGTTCCTGACAGCAAAAATACCTTTCAACATGTGCAACGATCGGTCGATATCCCTTGGTGATCAGCTCATAAATGTAATTACGGACCGTGACAAAACTGTCATTGGTTGAAAACTCTGTCAAAACATATCTGCTTCCAAGCATCGTCGGCCGAAGCTTCTTATCAAGATGCCGGATCATCTGCTCATTCCGGTAATACTCGCGACCAAGCCTCAGTCCAATTCCAACTTCTTCAGCATAATCGCGAAGTTCATGGTATACTCGGATCACCTTTTTCATGGAAGGCTCAAACATCTCCGGTCTGTAATGCGGAGTCGCAATGATATAACGTACTCCCTGCTCATAGGCATCCCGTATCATTGCTCTGGAAGTCTCCATATCCGGTGCTCCATCATCTACTCCCGGAAGAATATGACAATGAATATCTACCAACATCAAAACGTATCTCTCCTGTCAAAAAGAAAACGCCCCTCACGGTGACTCCGCCACAAAGAAGCGTTTTCAACATATGTTTGTATTATCTAACAGCTTTCTTTTTTAAGACCGAATCTTTGCTGCTACTCTTTGCCAGTCAAGTACTGCAACTGCTGATACAGCTGTTGCGCTTGTAGCCGGTGAAGTAGCTGTTCCTGTAGCGGATGTAAGGGTTGTCTTGTCAACAACAAATGCAACCGGTGACAGTGAACTAAATGTACCTGTTACTGTTCCATCTGCAACAGTTGTATCAATCTTCTCCCAAGCTGATGCTGATCTATTGTAATGCAGAATCTGAACTTTAGAAGAAGCTGTTACGCCTTTCATTACGAATGTGATCTTAAGTGGGAATTTAGCTCCTTCCGGCGCTGTAACCTCCTTAACATCAGCAACTGTCATATTCGCATTAAAATCGCTCCCAATTACTTCTTTCAATTTTGCTTCAGTCTTAATGTCTGCAACTGCCTGTGTGTATTCTGGCGGGATCTCAGATGTGATAGAAACATTCACTGCATTACCATCTGTATCTGTTGCCGCTACAGCTGTAACAACTGTAAAGCCTGCCGGACTTGGTGCCGCAAATGCCGTCATTCCGATGCAGGATACCATAGCCGCAATAAGACCAACTGTCTTTAAGATTCTTGACTTCATTTTTCTTTGACCTCCTCACATAGTTTATTTGATATTCGCTATATCAAGCTATACTATACTATAATTACATTATTTTGTAAAACATTTTTTAATATTATTTTTTTAATTCTTTATTGTCTACCAGATACTGCGCATGTCCGTCTTTCTCAATAATCTCACCCGGAACTTTCACGGTGTCCTCTGCAATCTTATAATCTGTCAGCTCTTCCATCTCATCCGCAGTCATGTTTGTTGTCATATAATCCTCCAATTTCTGGTACAGAGAAAGATACTCTGTTTCGCTTTGAATACTCTGCATCTTCTCGATCAGAGCATCCATAAACTGTGACTGACGTTCCATGCGCTGATTGTTACTGTCAAGGACTTCAATATCTCTTTTACGGACATATTTTTCAGCAAGTTCCCCATTAAGAGTAACTTCTGCACCTTTTTCAAATGCAGGATCAACAGCTGTATAATCTTCTGGCACGGTAAGAGTAATTCCTCCAACCGCATCAGTTGCTTTGCAACCAGCCCCTCCAGCGTCAGTGAAAAATAAGAATCCACATTCACGCCATACATAAGTTCTGATACCTTCTCAGATGTCAGACGGCAGCTCTCTTCTGCCCCGTCCCCATATGCGTACTGAAGTGCGATCTGCCCATTTTCCGTCATCAGCCTGTTACCTGTCACATCATAAATATCGATTCCCACCATAGAATCTCTGGAAATCTGAATGATCTGTGCCGTCTTCTCTTCTTTATTAAGGACCAGAAGATTCAGGCTGTCGCTCTGTCCGTTTTCTCCCGGGTTATTACCAAGATCTGCTTTTTCTTCCTTGTCAACACCCATGAACAGAACGGTCTTGATATCCGGGTTGAGTTTGTATTTCTTTCCGTCTTCTTCGATGATTCCGGACTGTGATTCCGTTTCGTCTGCACCCGCTTCTGCCGATGCCTCCTGTTTTTCTGCGTACCGCTTTTCCCTTTTGTAACCGTATAAACGACACCTGCCAACAGCCCTGCGCAGATAACTGCAAGTATCACGATTACCAGATTTCTATTCTTCATTTGTCAGAACCGCCTCCACAAGAAGTCTATGGTTTGATTCTCCCGTCACACAGGTACTGAGCGACAGGATCCGGTCTTCTGTTCCTACGCTTTCGATATCACTGTAACGGCTTCTCAGGTCTCTGGAATCCTGAAGTGAATCCAGGAAAGCCTGTCTCTGGTCATCCATTACATAATTGAAAGAGTTGATCAGATGACGGTCATCATAAATAACTGCCAAAAAATCCGGTAAGTCAGAACATGATCTGGTGTATAAATGATCACATTTGGATATTTTTCAATATATCCTTCTTCCAGATAACGATCCAGTGTATGAAACATGGTATCTACACCCTCACCCATCTGATGTCCGTAAATAACCGTATTGAAATCTGTAAAATTCTTACTGTTGCATGCCTGTGTAAAAATAGCACCATCCGCCGCTTCTACCCGTTCCCAGGTATGAGATAGATAATAATTATCATCCTCATTATTCTGGCAAACCGGATAATCAACGGTTGTTCCATCAATCTTAATCCATGCGTAAATGTCCGGATTTTTTTCCTGAAGAGCAGTAAAATCAACCGGTATCTCCGGCTTTGTCTGCCCTCCGTCATCACTATCTGTTTTTGCCGGTTTCACATTTTCCGTTGCCAGCTTTTTGCATCATCATACGACTGCTTCGTCTTTGCCGCCGTTGCGTAATACCAAATCAGATAACCTGCACAGCAGACTGCTATCACAAGCAACACCGCTACAATAATCTTTCTTGTCCTGTCTTTCAAATCGATTCCCTCTTTTCTGTCGGAATCGCCGCAAGCATATGAAGTCCAAGATATTTTTTAATATCTTCTTCTGTCTGAATTGTATCATTCATGAGATAACGAAGTACAATAACAGCACCGCCACAAACGCAAATGCAAGTCCACCCATTGCAGTATTCTTCTTAGTATTCGGTGAAGAAGGATATTTTGGCACAACAGCTTCTTCAACAACCTTCGGCTTGTCACTGGACATTACATATGCCACTCTCTCAGCTGTCACATCCGCAAGTTCATTTGCAATTTTCTTTGCTTCTTTAGCGTTTGCATCCAAAACAGTAAATCTCAAAATACGGGTATCTGTCTGATTATCTGTCTGAATCATACTTTTAACTCTTCATATGTATAATCCAGATTTAATTTTTCAATTACTTCTTCGAGAACAGGACGGCTCGTTGCCAAAATCTCAAAGTCTGCTGTAAGCTGCGTACCCATCTGAATATCTGCAAGGGATGTCACACTTGTTGTTTTTGTTAAGATATAAATCATTGAGGAAGCGGAATATTTCGGTGTGATCAGCAGTTTCGTACCACCAAACGCAAGTGTCGCTCCTATGATAAAACACAAAACAATTATCCACAATTTATTCATCAGCAAATGAAAAATTTCTCCGAGATCAATCTCCATCTCATCATCTTTTTGCATTTCTAACTGTTTCAACTCACTCATAGTTTTTTTTCCTCTTCTGTTCTTTAATTCCACAATTTTTTCCGGATAAACGCCATCTTCTGTCATCTTCTTGAATCCGGCCTGTGCAAGTTCTGTATCTTCTTTATAAGTAATACCGATCCATTTATCGTGTGTTTCCAGAACCTTTACATCCACATTTCCTTCTTTTAAAAGATCTCCTACAATATTTGGAAGAAGATATTCTTTTTTCAAAGGATCTCCTGCTTCATCTTTTAAAAATTCTGCGAATCTCTCATCCAGAACCTGAATGAAATCCGGATAACCAGCCCACATATTCATGGATACATTAGAATCTGGTGTGATCCATTTCTGAACCGCTTCGCTGTCGCAGTGTACCCCGTCAGCCTGGATACTGATTCCAGTCGTCTCATGGATCTGTTCAAGCATTCCATTTTCATCTACCACACATACCGCGGGTAACTGTTCCATTTTCACTAACTGTATTCTTCAGAATAAAACCAGCCATTCCCATCTGCATCTTATCTGCTGTCTCTGCGTGCGCAATCAAGTAATCATGGAGAAGCTTAAACGCTTCCTTTCCATAATAATCATCTGCATTGATGATCACAAACGGTTCTTTTACTACATCTTTACAACACAGGACTGCCTGACCAGTTCCCCAAGGTTTGGTACGTCCCTCCGGAACTTCAAAACCAGCTGGAATATCTGCAAGATCCTGATATACATATTCCACCTCGATCTGATCTCCGATACGATTCCCGATTACAGAACGGAATTCTTCTTCAATATCTTTTCTGATAATAAATACAACCTTGTCAAAACCAGCTTCTTTTGCATCATAAATAGAGTAATCCATAATGATCTCCCATTCGAGACATCTTGGCGAGCTGCTTGATTGCTGTTCCAAATCTTGAACCGATTCCCTGCTCGCCATAATAATCAGAGTAGTCTTCATAATAAATTCTCCTCACTAAAAACTGTCAATCTACATTATATACACTGTTTTTCTCCGTCAAAACATTAACATTTTAAACGCTTTATTCAAAAATCTTACATAAAAACAGCTATTCATAATTATACTTCAATTTTTTCACAATGTCTACCACCTATTACGAAATTAAGGAACTCCTCCTCTTCCTATCCATAACATTTTGATATGAATATAATTCATTATTGCTATTTTACGTTATCTTTTACTCATGATATGATGAACTCAGTTAAAAAAATAACAAAAATGAACTAGAGAAAGAGAGAGGTACAAAAATGGAAGACAACAAATTATGTCTTGGCGACCATTATCTGATGAACTGCTCAACAAAATGAATGCCTACTGGCGTGCTTTGCGCCAACTACCTGTCAGCCGGTCAGTTATACCTTCTTGATAATCCGCTTCTGAAAAGCCATTGACCATGGATCAGATCAAGAAAAAATCGTCGGACACTGGGGAACCGTACCTGGACAAAACTTCATCTATGTACACTGCAATCGTGTCATCAAACGTTATGATCTGGATATGATCCTTCTTTCGGTCCAGGACATGGCGGAAACTTCATGATCGCCAATACTTATCTGGAAGGTTCTTACAGCGAAGTTTATCCAAACATCAGCCAGGATGAGGAAGGTATGAAGAAAATGTTCAAGCAGTTCTCATTCCCATGCGGAGTTCGAGTCACTGTGCTCCAGAAACACCAGGTTCTATCAATGAGGGTGGAGAACTTGGATATTCAATTGCTCACGGCTTTGGTGCTGTTCTGGACAACCCAGATCTTATCGCTACAGTTGTTGTCGGTGACGGTGAAGCTGAAACAGGCCGCTTGCTACTTCATGGCAGTCCAACAAATTCCTGAACCCGATCACAGACGGTGCTGTTCTTCCAATCCTTCATCTGAACGGATACAAGATCAGTAACCCGACCATTTTCTCACGTATTTCTCATGAGGAAGTAGAAAACTTCTTCAAGGGTCTGTGGATGGAAACCTTACTTCGTAGAAGGTGATGATCCGATGACTATGCACAGAAAAATGGCTGAGACTATGGATGCCTGCATCGAAGAAATCAAAGCAATCCAGAAAAATGCCCGTGAAAAAACAATGATCCTACCCGTCCGTTCTGGCCAATGATTGTACTTCGTACTCCAAAGGGATGGACAGGACCAAAGGTTGTAGACGGAAGCAGATCGAGGGATCTTTCCGTGCGCATCAGGTACCGCTTTCTATGGAATCACCAGAACATCTTGACCTTCTGAAAGAATGGTTGGAAAGCTACCATGCAGAAGAACTCTTCGATGAAAAAGGACGTCTGATTCCGGAACTTGCAGAACTTGCTCCAAGGGAGATGCCCGTCTCGGTGCCAACCCACATGCAAATGGCGGACTTCTTCTGAAAGACCTTCGTCTTCCGGATTTCCGCTCATACGGAATCGAAGTAGAACCTGGCAAAACAAAAGCTCAGGATATGATCGAACTTGGCGGATACATCCGCGACATCTTCAAACTGAATGAAGAAAACAAGAACTTCCGTATCTTTGAGACCAGATGAAAGTATGTCCAACCGTCTGTACAAAGTATTTGAAGAACAGAAACGTGACTGGAACGCAGAAATGCTTGATACTGATGACTGCCTCGCAAGAGACGGACGTATTATGGACAGTATGCTCAGTGAGCATATGTGTGAAGGATGGCTGGAAGGATATCTTCTGACAGGACGTCATGGATTCTTTGCAAGCTATGAAGCATTCATCCGTATCGTTGACTCTATGGCAAAGCACAGCATGCAAAATGGCTGAAAGTTTGCAATCAGCTTTCCTGGAGACAGCCTATCGCATCCCTGAACTTCATCCTGACATCCAACGTATGGCAGCAGGACCACAACGGATTTTACATCAGGATCCAGGATTTCTGGATCACATTGCCAATAAAAGGCAGACGTTGTCCGCATGTATTTACCACCGGATACAAACTGCTTACTCTCCTGCTTCGATCACTGCATCAAGAGTAAGAACTATGTCAATGCAATTGTAGCTTCCAAACATCCAAGCTGCCAGTGGCTGACCATGGAGCAGGCTGTTAAGCACTGTACACAGGGTATCGGTATCTGGGAATGGGCAAGTAATGACTGCGG
>VOFI01003352.1_pt1 | contig 57558 bp, 83 predicted proteins | sample 5384131 | NCBI WGS metagenome assembly VOFI01 (sample SAMN12384728, study PRJNA508395) | human gut metagenome | isolation source: healthy gut H | host: Homo sapiens
ATACTCATACTGTTTATAATTCCCGGAATTATAAACAAAAGACTCCATAAGCTTACAAACAATGTCCCGCAAAAACATAATCCAGCCAACATTCTTTCCATCTCTCCCTGTTGATCACCGACCAGATACATCGTCTACCGCTGTTCCCGTATTCACATTGAATAAGCAACTTTTTACATCCACCTCAGAGGATTCAAATCAAAATCGTCATAATAAAAGTTAACAAGCAACACAACTGCCACAATTCAAGTGCAATTCTAAAACAAAGGCCAAAATCATCAGTTTCTACTGCGCCTATCACTTCATCAAAACTTCCCGGAAGAACTTTCTACTACGAGACCCTCCACGAACCTCAATCGGGGATAATATAACTCTGCCAGAACTGCTTTTTCCAATAATTTATCTTTAAAGCTGTTTGGCTGCACTCTTTCAATTCTCTCCTTGTCCACATATACAATTCCCTCCTCTTCAAACTACCCATATGCAAATATCTCATATCTGAAATATGTCATCCGGCTTTCATAATCTATTACATTGCATTATCCCCCAGTCAGTTCAGGCAGAGTCTCTGTAGCCTGAACGCCTATTCCCTGTTTTCCGCCAATGCATTGCAACTTCTCCAGAAGCACGTTTCTGTATCATCCTTACATTTCCCGGTGATAAATTCACATCACCTACTTGGCTGTGGAACTTTTCTGATGACAAAGGTATCTTCCCAGAAAATTTTTTCGTTCTCTGTCGAAGAAAACTGCTCAGACTTTTTCTTGTGTCTCTTCTCTCACTTAATCTTTTGTACAATCTCTTCCGGCATTTTTTTCCCGGGGGAATTGTCTTCAGGATTTCCTATAATAGTTTTTCGGGCGGTTTGCTGTGATTGCATACAACCAGGTAGCTATACTACCTTTTCTTCATCATAACTGTCCATATTTCTGTAAAAGACAAGAAATACATCTCCAGTCAGTTCTTCCTGCTTCATACAGATCAGAACTTATGTATAAATGTCAAAATTTTCAGATAATATTCCCCGATAAATACGCCTTCAAACTCCTCATACCTTCATCCTCCTGCCTTCCTTCATAAGACCTCACCCTGCATAGAGATGTGTGTGTCTTTCACATCTTCCTCTGGCTCGTGCCAGTTCTTTACACACTTTATCTGTATACATAATGTAATAATAAGAATTATCGTCATAGCATGATCCATACATGATTATCTGCTGAAACCGTGATTGTATAATCCTTTCTCCTGCTCTGTACCAGGAGCTGCAGTAATCAAGCATTACGTACATCACCTTCTGCTTTTTCTGCTTCTTCGTACTTTTCACAGGAGACTACATCCTCAGGCCTGGGTTCACGCCGTAGAGTACTCCATTCGAAGCTTCTTCCGAAGTGCCGTCCTTATGATTCAGAATCTGGAGTATGTTTCAGTGGCTCCGTAATTCATCCGGAAGCAACCACATATTCATAGAAATCCAGTCTCCCTCTGTAGATTCTCCATCTCATAGCATTGCGTTATTTCTGCGGCTTTTTTCTTCAGATTTTTCCATATGCGTTTTTTCTGTATGTTTCCATTCCGGGACCGTTTTCGGGGAAGCAGGAAAAGGGCTGTGTTTATTGCACTTTCTATTTTCGCCTTGATGGTTATCCTGTTTTGCACTGTGGCGCAGCTGAATGTGGGCGGTGCTTATAAAGAAACTATCGGAATATTATTTTTTATATTGCATTGCTGTTGTTCGGGGTGATGTACTGTCTGGTGGTTCGGGCGAAAATACCCGAGAAATTGTTTATATTTTTGTGGTTATGAGTTACGGATTTTTTGTCACAAGTTCGGTGACTTTTTGTTTCGCAGCTTTAAATTTGAATCAGATGATTTTATGTATCCGCCAGTTGCCCTTGCTTTAACGCTTGAATCAATCTGGTTCTGGCAAAGCCTTTTCTCTTGCTGATGGAAAGGATTCGTGTTATGATCGAAATAGATCTGGAAACACGTATCTGGGGGATCCTTTGTTCACTTCCTGCATTGTTTATGCTGATCGCCAGCATTGCACAGTTTTTAACTACAATAGATATTGACCGGAATGTTATTGTCCATATGCTGTTCGTTCTTTTGCTATATTTGCATTTATTGTGTATGGCGTGTTTTTTGGCGTTATGGGGTACATTTGCCGTAAAAAAGAGGAAGAGCGGGTTTCTGAGTGTATGCTGAAGGATACCGGAAGCAGGCGGAAAACAACGAATATATCCTTGAAGCGCATCATGAGATCCGGCATCATATGAATGCTTTGTCCGCTTATCTTAAGGAAAGGGACTATATGGGAGCGGAGGAATATATTCACAAGTTTGCAGATGACGGGACAGCTTCCATTTGTTACATATACGGCGAATACGCTGGTTAATTCTATTCTTTCGGAGTTTTCCGAAAAGGCGAAGAGATGTAAGGTGAAAGTGGATTACAGCATTATTATCGGCAGTCAATTGAATATGGAAGATATTGATCTGTGCCGGATGCTGAACAATATATTGGAAAATGCAGTAGAGGGATGCAAAAAGGTTTCAGGCGAACGGCGGTTTATCAGGCTGAATCTTCATTCAAAAGAGAACTTTCTGTTTGTGAAATGTGAGAATGGCTGTGATGAGGGAAGCCTGAGAGTTGCAAATGGAAAGTATAGATCTACGAAGCGTGATATTAGCAAACATGGCTATGGTCTTAAGATCATGGGAGAGATTGCGGAAAAATATAATGGCATTCTCAGCGTGCAGGTTCACAATGGCCTTTTCTGTAACAACAACTCTTTGCCTTGATGAAAAAAAAAACGAAGAATAGGAGAATTTTTATTATGTACCGTATCGCGGTCTGCGAGGATGAACCGATTTTTTTAAAATATATTTCAGAAATGACAGTTGACATTTTATCATCCATAGGAGAATCCTGTGAAATCTGGAAGTATACTTCCGCTTTGGGATTGGAGAGTGCGTTGCAGGAGGATTCTGGTGCTTATGATATTCTGATCCTTGATATTATGCTTGGGGAGATTAACGGAGTCAGTTTTATGGAATATCTTCGGGATCACGGAAACTGTGTTCCTGTCATATTTATTTCAAGCAGCGAAAAATTTGTATTTGATGCATATTCCGCTGAGCCGGTTGGCTATATTCTGAAACCGGTCAGCAGGCAAAAAGCTGGCAGAAGCCCTGAACCGAGCAATTCGGCATCTGACACCAAAATCGATCGTGGTAGATACTCCATCTGCTACGGTGTCATTTCATATTCGGGATATTACGTTTATTGAGGTAATTAATAAAGAGCTGTTGATCCATCTCCAGGACGGAACTGTCACGAGAATCTATAAAACCCTTTCTTCTATGAAAGAAATCTTGCCTAAGGATATATTTGTACAGTGTCACAGATGCTATATCGTTTCCCTATATGCAGTCCGCTCCATCAAACGCTTCGAGATCACCCTGAAAAACCACGAAACCATTCCGGTCAGCAAGTACAGTTATAAAGAGGTACTGGAACAATTGCAGCAGTATGCGGCGAAATGGTTTTGAGGGGAAAAGTTTAGAGGTTTTTTTAAAGATGTTCTAGCGTAAAGGACTAATAATCAGCAGTAAAACCCACTTGAGTCCCCAAAAGTTCCATGGTATCATTAATTTTAGCAAAATTAGTTGATATCATGGGACTTTTTATTTAGGGAGCGTGTAAACTATGGGCAGAGACGAAATATATATATTGAAACATAAGGATTTAGATGTTGCGATGGTGAAAATAAATCCTTTTTCGGGAAGGATCGAATATGTCCTTGAAGTGTACATGCCAGAGGAATTGCCAGTAGGATGTGCGGAGGAGGGATCCGGGCTTGCCCAGTGGTGGAATATGCGTGCTGTTCCGGATACAAGAAAAGGAATTCAGCAGCAGCTTAAACTATTGGGGGAAGAGACAAGCCAGTCCCTTATGCTGGCGGCGTACGGTCTGAGTTTGACGGATCATTATTGGATGCAGCCTGTTTCGAAGGAATTATACTGGAAGAACATAAATTTCTTTGAAAATGAATTCTCCGATGAACTTGGAAATTTACTGACCGATACAGGCAAGATTGATGTGGAAGGTCATATTTCCTGCTTTTCCCCGGCGTCTTCTGTAAATGGCGAGATGAAAAGAAATGGGTGATTCGAGATCATACCCGTTTTCTTATGAAGATTAATACAAATAATTATGGGCAGCAGGCTGTAAACGAGAAAATTGCGTGCAGACTCCATGAAAGACTGGGCTGGAAGAACTATGTTCCATATGAAATTGAGATGACACGGATTGATGGGCTGCAGGTTCCAGGCAGTTTAACACCGTTATTTACTTCTCTTGATACGGAATTGGTTTCTGCATATCAGCTGATAAAAGACTATAAAATTCCAAACGACCAGTCTGAATATGAGGCAATTATCAATGTGGCAGTAAAAATGGAATGGAAGAATTGGAAGTAAGAGCGCAGCTGGAATATATGATTTTAACGGATTTTGTGTTGAGCAATACGGACAGACATTATAATAATTTTGGATTTTTTGTATAGCAGCAAAGCGCATAAGCTGATAAAAATGGCTCCGATCTATGATACTGGAAACTGTCTTTTTATGATAAAGATTTAATACCTGTGAAATCTGGCTTGCTGGAGATCAGAGTAAATTCTTTTTTGTAAAAAAGAGGCGGATATGCTTGCTTATGTGAAAAATAGAGAGCGTATTGAGCTGTCAAGGCTTAACGGATTTCAGAAGAAGTGAAAACGCTGCTTATGTCATATACAAAAAATGCCAGAAGAAAGAGCGGACAGGATTGCAGAGACTGTGGAGAAAAAGATAGAGTATCTTCGGCTTTTTCAAAGTGGTAAGAAAATCTGGAAAAGAGAAAAATATTGGTAGAAGCATGTGATTTTCTGGAGGTGAAAACTGATTTGCTGAATATGCGTGTGCAGGGAAATAAATTATATATAGGTGAGGCTCCGGTCTGGTTGTGGATATGCAGACGCAGGAGAACTATGTTCATTATGAGCAGGAAGATATTCCTTTCAAAAAAGAAGTTAAACTGAGCCCGGATCTTTTGCAGGGAAAGCGGCAAAAGGTGTTAAATACCGCATTGAATTATTATTACCAGACCGCATGTGAAATTGCGGAAGAGACGCGGTTTGCCAGGGAATATGGGAAAAGAGCGAACCGGACGAAAGTGGTGAAAACGGAAAAATAATTTATAAGTATGAATGAGTGACGCATCATTTGAAGTGGTGTGTCACTTTTTTTTGTGAGTAACGAGCTGAAGCTTTTGCTGGCGAGAGAATTTAGCAATTGTGTTGTTGAAATTAGCCGAAAAAGTGTACAAAAAAACATAGTGTATGGTTAGAAAAAAATGGTAAACTGTAGAAAAGAAATTTTTACAGGAGGCGTGTATGAAAAGGAAGAGATCCATTGGGCTTTCGGTGGGGATTTGTCTTCTGCTTCTTGGGTTATTCAGCAATATAAGCGTTTTTGCGGCAGTAACAGAAGGGAAAGCAGGGGAGACTCTTACCGGGGAGTATGCAGTTATTGTGAATACGGATCCCGAGGTGGCACATAATACTGGAACGCTGGTGTTTGATGATGGCGAAGATGGGACTGCGCCATATACGGCAGGGAGCGTGGGAGCTTCTAACAGTTTGGGCAGCGTAAATGTGGCGGGCGGAAGCACGAATTCCGCGATCGCTTTGCAGTCAGCCACCACCTACACCATAGGACAGGAAAATATATGGGCACCACATATTCCCAAAAGACTTATGTCTGCATTGGGATAGGGGAGCATTGTTACATCTGGATGGAAAAAACATGAAATCAGATTATGACAGTGCCGGAAAAACCGCGGTTATAGCAGCTGATATGGCAAGTGTTTATGATGGGCAGCCATATCGCATTCTGAATCAGCTGGCCGGCGGGGAGATACCATGTCTGGATGGTTCGGGCAAATTGTCAATTTTGCTTGAAACACTGAGCAGTGCCAGTGGAATGTATATGTATGAGACTGATGTGACGGCGATTCATATTAACATTCCGGCTGCATCCTCTTATGTGACAGGAGAAATGTCCAGAAGAAACGGTCTGTTGGTTCATGAGGGACAGCATGCAGTGCTTGCCTTGAAGACTAATTTTTCCAGTTCAGGAAAATATATGTGGCTGAATGAGGGACTTGCAGTTACAGTAATGGACTATCTGTGGGGAGGTATAGACAGCAGCGGCTGGTTAAATGGAATTGCAGAGAATGCAGCAATCCGCAGAGGCTCATCCCTGATTTATCAGTCTTACAGAGATGACACGGCAAGGGACTATGGTTTGCCATATCTGTTTGTCAGATACGTGATCGACAGGATGGCCAGAGGCTATGATCCTATGTCTGTACTTCCACGTTTTTATCAGATAAATGCTTCTGATTTAAACTGTGAGGAATATCTGGAAAAGGTTACAGGGGTGGCTTTTTAAAACACTTCTTACAGATTTTTATACAGCAATAGCCGCTGGTGAAACATCTGGCGCTTACGGTTTTTACGGAGACAGGGTGGCAGCACAGAAAGCAGCGACTTATCCTGTTTTTGTAGGAAATAGTGGCGCAAAATATTCCCTAGAACCTGCTGCAGCTATTATTATAAAGCTGAAAGATGGTAAATTTACAGTTCCGTCTGATGGTGATTCCAATATTATTTATCGTGTGATCGGAAACCGGAACGCTGCTGTTTCTCCGGCAGGAGGAAATGGAACGGCGGAGAATCCATATGAGATAGACTCCCTGGAAGATTTGAATATGATTTCAGACCATGCAGGTGCACATTACTGTCTTACAAAAGATATTCAGATTAATGGAAAAATAAATTTTTCTGTAAATTATTTTGGAGGGGTTCTGGACGGAATGGGCATACTATCAGCGCTTTGAAAAAGCCGCTGATAGTTCAAAATGGAGGAACTGTTAAGAATCTGCGTATAGAAGCAGCTTTTGATGATGACAGCCAGAATGCCCAGGGCGTTTTTGCCCAATATAACACTGGGAAAATTCAGGAATGTACGGTATCCGGGACTGTGACCGGTCATATGGGCGGTCAGGGCCTCCAGGAATTTCCCAAATTTGGTGGTATTGCGGGAGAAAATTCTGGTACCATCAGTGGATGTTCATCAAGATTAAATATGAATCTGTCTATGCCGGCGATGAAAAGCTGGGCAGGCGGTATTGTGGGATTGAATAAAGGCTGTGTTGAGAAATGTGTCAGCAGTGGAAAAATAACGGTTACGCAGGCGGAGGATGCCGGGCAGCTGTATGTGGGCGGCATTGCAGGAGGAACAGAACGGACAACATTAGGAAACAGCAGTATAAAGGTTTGCGTTCATACCGGTATACTTCGGGTAAGTGGTAAAAATAAGAATGTCGGTCAGATTTGTGGTCAGATGACCTCTTCTGTGATTTCTGATTGTTATGGAAAGGATTCTCAGGGAGAACTGATTGGCTCCACCGCAGCTACGGAATCAAATGGAAAGCTTCTTACGGAAAATCAGCTGAAAGATTCCGCTTCTTATACGAATTGGAAGTTTGGAAGTGAGTGGAAAATTTCTGAGGACGGGATTCCGGCAAGGATGGAAGCTTCAGACATTACGTCTGTTTCTGCATATTTATATAGTTCTTCTTATTGTATTGGGGAGCGTCCGTATAGCTGGGGAATTCTTTATATTAATGGTCAGCCTGGTGGAATTGATATTACAGATGATATGATCAGTGGTTTTGATAACACAACAGCAGGTACGAAAACCATAAACATTGTATATAAAGGAAAAACCACCAGTTGTTCGATAACGATTACGGAGCCGGACAGCAGCAAAATAACAAAGGTTCAGATATCAAGGGCTCCAAAGACAAATTACACGGAGGGGGGGAGCTATTTGATCCTTCAGGAATGAGTTTGTATATTTCTTATTCTGCATATTCCGGGGCATGGGTTTACAGTGATTTTTCCTATGATAAAACAGAGCCTCTGACAACTGCTGACACGGCTGTAACATTTGATTATCATGGCTTTAAAGTACAGCAAAAGATTACAGTTACAGCGAAAAACCCAGTAAGCCTAGCGTAATTACAGCACCGGATAAAACGGATTATAGTGTGGGAGATAAGCTGGATCTGTCTGGTCTGAGGCTTCGTCTGACCTATAATAATGGCAATAAGTCACCGGCATTCACTGCTGATCAGCTGGAGCAATATGGTGTGAAAATCGCACTTGGAAATGATGGTAAAGTGACACCGGTTTCTGCTGAAAAAATATTCACAGCAGATGATAATGGGCAGACACTTTTGTTTTATGCGACGGATGCACTTCCGGGAACTTATGGAACTGTGACAGCAGTTTCAGAAACAATCCATGTGGCTGTGCCGCTATCAATTTCGGGAGTAAATCTTCATTTGTCTGCAGGAAAAACTGAGACACAGTATATTGATTCAGGAGTGATCACAGGCGGAAGCGGGCAGTATAAAACTGTTGTGATCAGCGAGAATCTTCCAGCTGGTCTGGAGAGAACCCATTTACCCGGACTCTCTTATACGTTTTCCTATAGTGGAATTGTTACTGCACCAGCCGGGACTTATGTGTGTGAATATCAGGTGCAGGATGTACAGACAAGGGCAATTTTGCCTGTAACAATCACAATTTATGTGCAGAATTCAAATGAAGCAGCTTTTACAAGCTTTAATCTTTATAAACTGCAGAATACCGTTCTGGAAAAAAGATGTAATAGGTAAGATTGATAATGAAGCAAGGACAATTACTCTCTTGCTTCCAAAAGGGACAGATGTTAGCAGACTGACTCGAATATGGACTATGGAGCAGGTTCGGGAGCAGCTTTGGATTGGGCTTTTGCCAATGGCACGTCGCATGATTTTTCCAATCCGGTAGAATATGTTCTGACAGCTCCGGATGGAGTGACGAAGATAACTTATACTGTTACCGTAGTATTTTATGATGATAGTCAAGGCGGTTCGGAAGAGACTCCTCATATACATACCTGGGATACCGGAGCTGTTACAAAGAAACCCACTTGTACAGAAGATGGACTAAAGACCTATACCTGTACAGGGTGCAAAGAGATAAGACTGGAAAGCATTGAGAAAACTGGGCATATCACGGTGATAGACGAAGCTGTAGCTGTGGGATGCGAGAGCGCAGGTAAAAACAGCGGGAAGTCATTGCAGTGTTTGTGGGGCAGTGTTACAGGAGCAGAAGGTTATAGTGGCAACCGGGCATGCCTGGGATGCCGGAGCTGTTACATTAAAGCCGACGGTTGAGAATGCAGGGATTCGAACCTTTAGCTGTACGGTGTGTGGGAAAACAAAGAACGAAAGTATTCCGATGCTGGAGCCAACGACGACACCAACGCCAGTACCGACAGCAACGCCAACGAATACGCCGGTGCCGACGGCGACACCGACGAACACACCGGTACCAACGGCAACGCCAACAAACACGCCAGTACCAACGGCAACGCCAACAAACACACCAATACCAACGGCAACGCCAACGAATACGCCAGTGCCAACGGCAACGCCAACAAATACACCGGTGCCAACGGCAACACCGACGAACACGCCAGTGCCGACAGTGCCGACAAACAACGAACACGATACCAACGGCAACGCCAACGAACACACCAATACCAACGGCAACGCCGACAAACACGCCAGTGCCGACGAACACGCCAGTACCGACAAACACACCAGTGCCGACAAACACACCAGTACCAACGAACACACCTGCGCCGACTGGATATAAAGTGGGGACAACAGTGAAACATCCGGCGACAAACGGATATTATAAAGTTACCGCCACCGACACGGTAGAATATATAAAACCGATAAAGAAAAAAGTAAGCACTGTCACAATTCCAGACAGCGTAAACCTAAAGGGCGCGAATTACAAAGTAACCTCAATAGCCTCCAAAGCATTCAAGAGCAATAAATACCTGAAAAAGGCTATCATAGGAAACAATGTAATCCAGATTAAGAGCTATGCCTTTTATAAGTGCACGAAACTCTCTTACGTACAAATTGGTGGCTCAGTAAAAGCGATCGGAAAACAAAGCTTTTTATGGCTGCAAAAGTTAAACGAAATGAGAATCTACACCTCCCGCCTGAAAGCCAAATACGTAGGCTCCAATGCCTTCAAAGGCACTCCATCCAGGATGAAAGTTTACGTCCCAAGGAAAAAGGCAAAGAGCTACAAAACGGTTTTTGTAAAACGAGGCATAAGCAAAAAGATTGTAATAAAGAAGATGTAATATTTGTTTGTGTTATGGGGAGGTTTTCAAAGAAAGCTGGATCTTCAAACATCAGGAAAAAGCAATAGGCGGTTCAAATTAATGTAACAAGAGAATATATAAGGGACTGTAATAGATGCACGCTGCGTATGAAGTGACATTCATCTGTTATAGTCCCTTTTCTCTTGACATTTTTCCACGTAATGTGCAAAATAAACTCATAAAGTTCAAACAATTTCAGGAGAAATTATATCATGAGACAGGATTTTTTACACTTAAAAGCACCGGAAAACTGGATCAATGTTCCAAATGGATTTATATATTTTAAAGGCAGATATCATCTTTTTTATCAGCATTTTCCCTATGCACCTATGTGGGGAACCATGCATTGGGGACATGCGGTAAGCGATGATCTGGTACATTGGAGCCATGAGAAAATAGCCCTGTTTCCCAACAAAGGATTACGACCGAAACGGGTTTTCTCTGGAAGTGCAGTGGAGAAAGATGGGAAAATGTACCTCTATTATACTGCAAATCGCTATCTGAAAGAACAGGATGAAAATATCCATGTGGCAGATGGAGAATACGAGGAAAGCCAGGCCATGATCACATCAGAAGACGGTTTTCACTTTGATAACTGGAATGGGAAAAAGCAGATCATTCCGGTAATCAGAGATGATGAAACTGCTGATTCCATGGATACCAGAGATCCGAAAGTATGGGAAGAAAATGGCGTTTATTATATGATTCTTGGCAGTACATACAAACATGAAACCGGCAGAGTAATTCTGTATTCCAGCAAGGACGGAGAAAACTGGAGCTATCTTTCCCAGTGCAGAATGAAGAATTATGGATATGTGATCGAGTGTCCGGATATGTTTGAGGTGGATGGACAACGTATATTTACAGGCTGTCCGGTGACTCCTGTCAGGTGTGGGGATAAGATAGAATATGAGGCTGTTTCCGGTTATTGTCTTGCCGATTTTGATACAGAAACCGGCAGGCTGGAGCTGGAGGATAACTACTCGCTGATTGATTACGGCGGTGATTTCTACGCCCAGCAAACCAATCTGGATAAGGATGGCAGAAGAGTTATGATTGGTTGGATCCGCATGCCAGAGGCTGTGACTGGAATGAAAAGCAGTAAAGCTGCTGTATTTTTTGCTCAAAATAGTGATAGAGAAGAAAAAAATGAGAGAGAAAAAAATCACACAGTCAACAGATAAAAATCATCTGAAAAAGAGTGATAAAAGTCAGTTGCTAACGGAAGAACGTGTAATTTGGAACGGTATGATGAGCCTGCCGCGTGTAGTAGAAGTTGAGAATGGACAGGTTTGTTTTCGGGTTCATCCAAACGTGCGAAAGGGCCTTTCCAGATCACTTTCCAGCCAGGATGCCCTGCGCAGCAGTAACCCATTTTGTATAAAAACAACCCTCCAAAACGGTGACTGTCTGGACATCGGAGGCTACCAGATTTCCATGAAAGACGGAACAATATGTACTGACAGAACAAGAGTATTTCCTCACACAGACAGTAAAAACTGCATTGCCAGATTCCGGATGCAGGTGAAAAAGCTGATTTGGAAATTTTCGTAGATCCTAATTTGATCGAGATTTTTTGTCAATGATGGAGAGTATGTTCTGAGTAATGTAGTCTATGATCTGGGCGTAGAAATTAAGGGGTAAAGTACAGGGGATTTTAACCTGGAATGATGAATTATGCTGAAATTAACCTCGAAAATAAAACAGAAAGAGTGTTATAAGCCTGAAAGAAAGTCATAAACTGGAAATAAAAATATGAAATAAAAATATGAAATAAAAAGAAAGCTGTGAAACAAAATGAAACGAATTGATTTTGAAAATGGTACGGTAACCAGAAACATTTTCAGCGCTGCAATCCCCATGCTGGTGGCACAGATACTCAGTCTTTTATATAATATTGTAGACAGAATCTATATCGCCAGAATCCCTGAAGTGGGAACTACAGCGCTTGGCGCAGTCGGCTTATGTTTCCCGTTGATCGTGGTTATCACTGCCTTTGCCAATCTGTTTGGCAGTGGCGGCGCTCCTGTTTTTCTATAAACAGAGGTATGAAAGACAACCAGAAAGCGCAGGAAGTAATGAACACTTCCTTTACTATGGTGTGCGGAAGCGGGATTATTCTGATGATAGCTGGTATGCTTTTTGCAAGACCTCTGCTGGTACTTTTTGGGGCATCTGAGGATGCTTTTGGGGTTATGCATATCCCTACATGATGATCTACCTGATCGGAACGATTCCATCCATGATCGCCACAGGAATGAACCCGTTTATCAATGCACAGGGATACGCGACAACTGGTATGCTTTCTGTAGCAATCGGTGCAGTTGCCAATCTGATCCTAGATCCATTATTCATTTTTGTGCTTGGTTTCGGAATCAAAGGAGCAGCCATTGCGACTGTTCTTTCCCAGTTCTTATCAGCTGCTTATGTACTTCTTTTTCTTGAGAAAAAAGAGCGGAAATGAAAGCTCGTCTTTTGAAAAAAAAACAGAGCTGAAAAGCTGCAAAAGAGAATGCAAAAAAACATTGTCAGTCTTGGTACTGCAGGCTTCATTATGCAGCTGACAAACAGTCTAGTAACTATCTGCTGCAACAATGTTCTGGGGGGTTACCGGGGGGATGTTTACATATCTGTTATGACTATCGTATCCAGTGTCCGTCAGATGGTAGAGACGCCGATTTATGCTATAAATGAAGGCACATCACCTATCCTGAGCTACAATTACGGGGCAAAAAGACCGAAGCTTGTCCGCACGGCAATGGTCACTTTGGCAGTAATGGTTCTGGTTTATACAGCAGTAATGTGGAGCGTGATTATCTTTGTCCCGGATTATCTGATTGCCATTTTCAGCTCCGATAAGCTCTTGATAAAGGATGCAGTTCCGGCATTGAAAACCTACTTTGCAGCCTTTATTTTTATGGATCTGCAATACATTGGACAGACTGTTTTCAAGTCTTTAAATAAGAAAAAACAGGCCATTTTCTTCTCGCTTTTGAGAAAAGTTTTTTATTGTAGTTCCGTTGACATACCTGCTTCCCTACGTGTTTAAAATGGGAACTCACGGAGTATTCCTGGCAGAGCCGGTATCTAATGTAATTGGCGGAAGCCTTTGTTTTGTTACAATGCTGCTGACTATATTGCCGGAGTTAAAGAGGATGGAGAAGAAAAACGGAGAGGCGGACCGTCCCATGGAGTACTTTAAAACGAGGTAAAAATATATGGAAAATACAATTATAATCGCGATTGTAAGTCTTCTCTGTATCCTGGCTCATGTCCCCAGTCTGATCCTGCGAATTGTTCCGTTTCACGAAAAAATCTCAGATAAAGACAGGATCAGACTGACTGTAATCTATGCAATTGGTCTGGCTGTGGACTTCGGAATCTGCATGTGGGTGGGAAATTACCGGGAAATTGACGTGCCGTTTTATAAGATAAATCTTATTGCTTTCTGTATTGTAATGGCTGCTGTAAATATCTGGCTTGTGCCTGGATACACCAAGGTGCATTTGTTTGTATTTGGAATTGTGGCAGATATTGACATGATTGCACTGTCAATCGGAGCTTATGTCAGTTCACTTTTGGGAATGCAGGGAAATGCGATTGGAATTGCAGAAACCAGCGCAATTGCAATTGTAGTGTATGCGCTTCTATATCCGCTGCTTAGCAGCCTGCTCCGTTATACCGTAACACCATTCCTTGAAATTGAATGCCAAAATTATTGGGAGACCTTATGGTTCATTCCTATTGCCATGTTTTTTTTCCAGTATTTTTCAGAAGGAGTGGATGTCTACACTACCACTTTTCCACAAATGTTGAGTAAATGTCTGATCGGCGTCGCCACATTGCTGATTTGCTTTGCGGTGTCTTATGATCAGCAGCATTTTCTAAATGAAAAAAGAACTGAACCGGCAGATCGATCAGCAGAAAGGTTACTATCATGCGCTCACGGAGCAGGTTCTGGCAGAACGTGAAGCACGCCATAATTTCCGTCATCAGGTAGCTGCTATTAAAGGTTTTCTTGATAAAAATGATATGGAGGGCTTGCGGGGATATTGTGATGATCTGGAACTGGAAGAGATGGGGAAAAGTAACAATTCCATATACAGGAAACGCCGCGGCAGACGGCGTCCTTTATCATTACGGCTGTATTGCCAGGGCGAAAAATATCGAGTTTTCCGTATGCTGCTATCTGAAAGATATTGCTATTCCGGACACTGATTTTTGTACGATTCTGGGCAATGCCCTGGATAATGCGGTGACTGCCGCCGGTCAGTATGACGGAAAACGCTTTATTGAAGTTGCTACGGAGAAGAAACACGACATGCTTCTGATTACGGTAGACAATTCTTTTGATGGAATATTATTCCAGGAAAATGGGAAAATTTACTCAAAAAACGGCAAAACAAACAGGAAGGAATCGGCATTCTTTCCATGAAAAAACTTTGCGAAAAAAACATGGCGGAGCCAGTCACTTCGAAGTGGTCGGCAACAGGTTCCAGGCCAGCTTTATATTGAAAAATGAGGTTGCAGATTAAAAAATGGTTAAAGTTGATTTGATTACAGGCTTTCTTGGTTCGGGAAAAACGACTTTCATAAAGAAATATGCTGCATGGCTGATGAGCCAGGGGCAGAATATTGGAATTCTGGAGAATGATTTTGGTGCAGTGAATGTGGACATGATGCTGCTTCATGACTCTGGAAGGGGAGAACTGCGAGCTGGAAATGGTTTCAGGTGGATGTGATGCGGACTGCCACAGAAGACGTTTCAAGACCAAGCTGATCGCAATGGGAATGTGCGGATATGACAGAGTTCTCATTGAGCCTTCCGGGATTTTTGATGTGGATGAGTTTTTCGATGCCCTTTATGAAGAGCCGTTGGATAAGTGGTATCAGATTGGAAATGTGATCACCATTCTGGATGCCAGACTGGAGGAGAAGCTGCAGCCACAGGCAGAGTATATTCTGGCTTCAGAGGCAGCTGATGCAGGCTGTATTGTTCTAAGCAAGAGTCAGGAGGCATCCGGGGAAGAAATCAGCGGAACTGTGAAACATCTGAATCGCGCACTGGAAAGCGTGAAATGCAAACGACGTTTTACGGAAAATGAGATACTGAATAAGAATTGGGAAAAGTTTACAGATGAGGATTTTCAGCGGATTTTCAACAGCGGGTATGTGATGGAAGATTTCGAGAAACAGTGTTTTGATGAGAAAGAAGGGTTCCAGTCATTGTATTTTATGGAGCTGAAGATTTCTGAGACACAGTTGGAGAAAGCAGCGCATCAGATCCTGGATGATCCGGAATGTGGGGATGTTTTCCGAATTAAGGGCTTTGTAAAATTAGAAGAAAGTGCTGCCGCGGTAACCGAAAACGAAAAAATGAATTCGGCTCCGCTCAGAAAGCATCCACTAACAATATTTGGCTGGAACTAAACGCCACCCGCAAAGAATTTTCCCTGAAGGCCCATTTCCGCAGGCCAGGAAGTCGTGATCGTGATCGGGGAGAATATGAATGAGGCGCGGATACGGGAGTATCTGGGGACAGAATATTAAGTAACCGCCATATTGACTAGAGCGTGTTTGAGCAATCTGTACGCCCCACTTTGCGGGAGATTTCACCCGAATTCGGTTGCCGTAGCCCTACGGCGCCCTCATCCGAAGCGCACATCTTGAAAGCCTTTTTCAAATACGCTCTAGATTACCATTATTTAAGAAAATATCAAAGCGTAATTTTTCTGAAATTTAAATTACTTTCCGTCCCTGTACATATTTCCCAACCAAATTGCGGTCGTCGGACAGATAAACAAGCCTTTCTAGTCTGTCACGGGTGGAGATTTCCTGGGGATGACGGATATTGCTGTCGTCCAGGATCATGGCGTCGAATTCATAGCCTTTTTTTCGAAGGTGCCGACTTTTCCGAAGAAGGAACCACCACCGATCGTAGCCATGTAGAAGGCTTCTTCCAGAGTAACCGGGGCCTGGGTCTGGTCCATCAGGCGCCAGCGGAGCTTGGAAACCTGGATGGCATCTGCCATAGCACGGAACATGGAGAGAGAAAAACCTCCGGCAACATCGGTGCCAAGTCCTACATGAAGTCCCATATCAAGATAGCGGCGGACAGGTGCGATTCCGGAAGCAATGTCGGTGTTGGATTCCGGGCAATGGGCGACGTAAACGCCCTGGTCTTTGATCATCTGGATTTTCCTCATCTGTGGAATGAACACAGTGGGCCATGATAGTAGGGCATGTATTGCTGCTTGTTATCAGTGGTATTAAGGCCGGATGCGGAAGGAAATCAGCCTCGTTAATTGAATGCGGGTTTTGTTCCAAACAAGCCCGAACATGTCATACGCATCTCCATAAAATCTGCTGGTCGGGCAAAGCTCCTTTACCCATGCAATTTCCCCCCGAAATTTTCAGACAGATGAGACTGAATTGGAATGTGGTATTCCCGCTGGATTTTTTCCCAGCTCGGTCATCAGCTCATCCGTACAGGATGGGGTAAAACGTGGGGTAAGGATTGGGTAGGTGTGGTCGTAACGTCCCTTGATCTCTTCCAGCCACTGGCGTGTATCCTGTGCAGAAGCCTGTGCGCTTTTCTCCTGAAGCTCCGGTGCTCCATTGCGATCCATATTTACTTTTCCAACCATAGTTGCCAGACCGCTTTCCTCCAGCATGTCCATGAGAAGCTCCGTTGCCGGACGGTGCAAGGTGGCGAAAATGCAGGCTCTGGTGGTGAAGCTGTGCTTTAAGTCATCCACGAAAATGGAGTAAGCCTTTTTCGCATAGGACAGGTCAGCGTACTTGGCTTCCTGCGGGAAAGTGATGGTGTTCAGCCAGTCCAGCAGCTCCAGATCCATGCCGGTTCCGCGGTAAGCGTACTGGGGAGCGTGCAGATGAAGGTCGGTGAATCCTGGGATGATCAGTTGATCACCCATGTCTTTTACAGGAATATCTTTATATTCCTCCGGAAGCTGGGAAAAAATACCAGCACAGAGACCGTTTTCACAGACTGCATAAGAGTTTTCAGCAAAAACAAGTTCTTTCTGATTCTTGCTGTAACAAATTGTACCTTTCAAAGCAAACAAATCTTTTTTTCATATCAGACCATCCTTTCTGCCAGAGGCGAGGCTAAAGTAAAGTTCCGGGATAGTTTGCGGCTGAGAACGTACTGCCGGAAACATGCAAAATGTGATTTCGGGCTGATTCAGCAATAAAAAAAAACCACCCGGAAAATGCCATACCTGCATACCTCTTCGCATGCAGCTTATAGACAACTATTAGGGTAGTTGGTAGAAACGTCCAACCAGATTATGGACATATATAAGCGTTTGCTGTTTTTATTTTTTATACCTTTATTGTACATGGTAAAGGGTGCAGAATCAAGGGGATTTTCACAAAAAAATCTACATTTTCATATCTTTATTGCTGGATTTGTTATATAATGAAGTAAAATTCGCGGACAAGAAATTAGAGCGTGTTTGAAAAAGGCTTTCTGCAAGATGTGCCACAATTTGTGGCGGAGATTGCAGGAATGATTTTTCAAACAGGCTCTAGAATGGAGATTGACATAACATGAGTTACAGTTTTAAAGGCCGTGTCAGATACAGTGAAATAGGCGAGGATGGCTGCCTGACTCTTCCTGGAATTCAGAATTATTATCAGGATTGCTGCACCTTTCAATCTGAGAATATAGGGCAGGGAATGGAGGCGCTGGAGGAACGCCAGAGAGCCTGGGTATTGTCATCCTGGCAGATTGTGGTGAACCGATATCCGGGATTGGGAGAGACGATTGTGGCATCAACGGCGCCATATGGTTTCAAAGGTTTTCTTGGAATGCGTAACTTCACTCTGAAAACAGAAGATGGAGAGCTTTTTATCCTATGCAAATAGTATCTGGACCAATATTGATACAAAGACTGGTCTGCCGGCCAGACTTACAGACGAAGACACCAGAGGATACGAACTGGATGAAAAGCTGGAGATGGATTATGCGCCACGTAAGATCGCACTTCCGGAAGGGATGGAAGCCCAGGAGCCTTTTGCAATACAAAAACATCATCTGGACACCCATCACCATGTTAATAATTGCCAGTATATCCGCATGGGTGCAGATTATCTGCCAGAAGGCTTTGAAATCCGCCAGATGAGGGCAGAATATAAGAAGCAGGCACTGCTTGGAGACGTTTTTTATCCGGCAGTGAAGCTGGAAATGAGAAAGGTTACGGTTGCGCTTTCCACGGAGAATGGCGAACCTTATGCGATTGTAGAGTTTATGTCTGCATGAGATGAGACTATATGAATATCATGTGAGCGAAATAACTGTATCGCTTTAGAGATATCTCCATACAGGGAGGTCAGCTGAGAATGGCGAAACAGGAAATTTTATTAGAAAGGCGGTTTACATAAATGAAAATTGGAATACTTGGAGCTGGAGGAATTGCAGTTCAGATGGCGAAAACAGTAGCTGGAATGAAGGACGTGGAGAATTACGCAGTGGCAGCCAGAAGCTTTGAACGGGCGCAGGCTTTTGCCGAGAAATACGGTTTTTCCAAGGCTTATGGCTCTTATGAGGAAATGCTTGCAGACCCGCTGGTGGATCTGGTTTATATTGCCACGCCTCATTCCCATCATTATCTTCATGCAAAGATGTGCCTGAGGCAGGAAAAAATGTGCTTTGTGAAAAGGCGTTTACTGTAAATGCAGACCAGGCAAGAAAGCTTTTTGCCCTGGCGAAAGAGAAAAACCTGCTGATCACAGAGGCAATCTGGACCAGATATATGCCATCCAGAAAGATGATCGATGATATTATTTCAAGCGGTGTGATCGGTGAAGTGACAGCTGTTACAGCCAATCTGAACTATGCCATCAGTGAAGTGGAACGTATCCGTAAGCCGGAGCTGGCAGGCGGTGCGCTTCTGGATGTTGGTGTTTATACCATTAATTTCGCAAGCATGGTTCTTGGGGATAAGTTGAAGGATGTACAGGCAACTGCTATTTTCCGTGAAGGTGTGGATATGCTGGATACGATTGCTATGGTATTTGAAGGCGACCGTATGGCTACCTTGCAGTGTGGTGCCCGTGAAATTTCTGACAGAATGGGAAGTATTTTTGGAACCAAAGGTTATATTCAGGTGCAGAATATTAATAATCCGGAGAAAATCACAGTGTTTGACAAGGAGCATAAGGAGGTTGCAGCTTATTTGCCTCCGGCACAGATCACAGGCTATGAGTATGAGGTTGAAGCCTGCGCCAGAGCAATCGCACAGGGCGAAAAAGGAATGCCCGGAAATGCCTCATGATGAGACTGTGCGTGTGATGGAGATCATGGATGGAATCAGGAAATCCTGGGGCTATGAGATTCCGCTTTATGAGTGATGAAATTTTATGAAAACTATAAGATACAAGTTTTTATGAAAAATATAAGATATTTGCATGTATAAAAAGGAGGATACAGCTATGCTTGAAAAATTAAAGAAGAAGGTTACAAAGCAAATATGGACCTGCCAAAATATGGCCTCGTAACATTTACCTGGGGAAATGTCAGTGGAATTGACAGAGAAAAGGGTCATTATTTGTAATTAAGCCAAGTGGTGTGGATTATGACAAACTGACACCGGAAGATATGGTAGTTGTAGACCTGGAAGGTAATAAAGTAGAAGGTAAATATAACCCATCATCTGATACTCCCACTCATGTAGTTCTGTACAATGCTTTCCCGAAGATCGGTGGAATCGTACATACTCATTCCTCCTGGGCTACCAGCTGGGCACAGGCCGGCCGCGCAATTCCATGCTATGGAACCACTCATGCTGATTATATTTACGGTGAGGTTCCATGCGTCCGTAATCTGGATAAGAGTGAGATTGCGGAAGCTTATGAGAAGAATACTGGTATTCTCATTGCCGACTATTTCAAGAAGAGAGATTATGAGGCTGTTCCGGCTGTTCTTTGCAAGAATCATGGTCCTTTCACATGGGGCAAGGATGCGCACGAGGCAGTGCATAATGCAGTAGTTCTGGAAGAGGTTGCCAAGATGGCTTCCCGCTGCGAGCTGATTAATCCGGATGTGAAACCTGCCCGCAGGAGCTTCAGGATAAGCATTACTATAGAAAACATGGTGCAAATGCTTATTATGGACAGGAAAATATTGAGTAAAAACTGAGATGAATTGCGTGACCGCTGTTTGTACCTTGAGATAGGTATGAATGGCGGTTACTTAATATTCGATGCTTTTTAAAGGAGGAAAAATATAAGGCGAACGACTAAGATAGTCGTTCGCCTTATAAAGATCATTTGCTATATTCAATTTCCACTGGTTTCACACCTGCAAGTTCCATACTTCTCTTGTCCGGCTGTGTACAGCCAACGTAAATATGGAAGTGGCTGCCGTCCTCTGTTCTTGCTCCAGTTTCATCTACTACGGTGAAGGCCTTTGGAGCAATGGAAAGTGTGACGGTTTTTTGTTTCGCCTGCTTTCAGGAAAACAGGAGTGAAAGCGGCAAGCTCCGGGTTTGGAACGGCCAGAGAAGAATCTACATTCTTTATGTAAACCTGAACCACATCCCGAGTATCAATTGAGCCCTGGTTGGTGACAGTGGCCTGGATTGTAACTGGTGCTGCTGTGGTATTAGTGCCGCTTTCGAAACCTGCCTTGCCGGAAACACTTGTACCATTTGTGTCGGCTGCGCTGTTTTCACTGACAACTGCATCTGTCACTACTACCTTCCCATAAGTCAATCCATATCCAAATGGGAACTGCGCCTTATTCTCCATATAGCGGTAAGTACGTCCCTTCATGGCATAATCTGTAAAATCCGGAAGCTCTTCCAGGGTATTGTAGAAGGTCACTGGTAATTTGCCGGATGGGGAGACATCTCCGAACAGTACTCTTGCGGCGGCTTTTCCACCTTCAGCACCTGGGTACCACAGAACCATCACTGCATCAAAATGTTCTTCTGCATAAGAAAGATCAATGTCACTTCCTGCCATCAAGCAAAGAACAACCGGTTTGCCGGATTCAGCCATGGCTTCCATCAGATCCAGCTGAACCTGTGGAAGCTGCAAGGTCTCTTTGTCACCGGAAGCATAGCTGTTTCCGGTATCTCCTTCTTCACCCTCCAGTGTTTCATCAAGCCCCACGCAGAGAATTACGATATCGCTGTTTTCTGCAACGATTTTGGCTTCCGCAAGTCTGTCCTGAGTAAAAGCAAGATGCTCGGTGCGGTCGCGGAAAAGGTCACATCCCACAAGCAAGCACACGTACATCATCTCCAAGGTAATCCTGAATACCTTCCTGGATCGTGCAGTAGCGGGAAGCTGTACCGTGATAATTGCCTACCAGTGCCTTACGGCTGTCTGCATTTGGTCCCACGATTCCAATGGTTTTGATCTTCTCTTTGCTGCAATGGCAGGATTCCGTTGTTTTTCAGAAGTACAGAAGCTTTCTTCGGCGGCTTTTTGGGAAAGTGCCAGATGGGCAGGTGACTCCACCTCAGAATAAGGAATTTTGTCGTATTCCGTCTCTTCAAATAATCCCAGCAGATATCTGGTAGTGAAAAGGCGGATGGCGGATTCCGTGATGGTATCCTCGGAGATCAGTCCTTTTCATAAGCTTTCAAAATATGAAGATAAGTGTTTCCACAGTTCAGATCGCAGCCGTTGTTCAGTGCTAATGCAGCCGATTCTGCCGGGGTGCTGGTTACCATATGATGCTCGTGGAAATCCTTGATGGCCCAGCAGTCGGAAACGAAATATCCCTGGAAGCCCCAGTCGCCGCGAAGTATTTTCTGAAGGGAAGGACTTCCGCAGCAGGGCTCTCCGTTGGTGCGATTGTAGGCACCCATGAAGCCTTCCACGTCCGCTTCTCTGGTTAAAGCTTCAAATGCTGGGAGGTAAGTTTCTTCCATATCCTTCGGAGTTGCGATTGCGTCAAATTCATGGCGGATCGCTTCCGGTCCTGAGTGGACTGCAAAGTGTTTCGCGCAGGCAGCGGCTTTTATAACTTCTCCATCACCCTGGAGTCCTTTTACAAAGGAAACACCCAACTCTTTGGTAAGGTAAGGATCTTCACCATAAGGTTTCATGTCCTCTTCCCCATCTGGGATCCCGAAAAATATTTACGTTAGGGGACCAGAAAGTAAGCCCTTTGTAAATATCACGGTCCTCTTCCTGGGAATAAGCATTGTATTTGGCGCGACCTTCGGTAGCAATGGTATCTGCAATCTGTCCCTAGAAGCTCTGTGTCAAAAGTGGCGCCAAGTCCAATTGCCTGCGGGAAAATTGTTGCCTGGTCCGGCGCGGGCAACTCCGTGGAGCGCTTCATTCCACCAGTTGTAGGCCGGGGATGCCAAGCCGCTTGATTGCAGGTGCGTCATAGCGTAGCTGACTTGCTTTTTTCCTCCAAGGTCATCTGGCTGACCAGTTCGGTCGCTTTTTTCTAGCCTTTTTCTATCCATAATGTTTCTCCTGTTGTTGTCACGAATTCATGGTGACTATAAAACACAATGTTTGAGCCATATAAGGTTTGTGACCCACAAATAGCAGGTTACGTTGTAAAAGTGATGAGTTTTCGGGCTGCATATCATCCTTTTACTGCACCTGTGGTAAGACCTTCTACGATCTGGTTACTGAACAGTGAGTAAACAACGACTGTAGGTGCGATTGCGATAATGATCGCAGCAAACATCTGCACATAGTTGGTTGCGTAAGGCCCAACGAAATAGGTCAGTGTAACCGGCAGTGTCTTTTTTTCATAGGATCGGAAATAAATACCATGGCGAGAAGCAGCTCGTTCCAGTTGTTGATGAAGGTCATCAGTCCGGATACGAAGAAACCGGTTCTGCAAAGTGGCAGTGCGATCCGGAAAAAGCAGCCGTAGATTCCGCAACCATCAATGGCAGCAGCCTCGAACATTTCCCCGGGCATGGAGCGGAAAAATCCGGTAAGCAGGAAAATGGTCATTGGCAGGGAAAAAGTGATGTAAGGAATCATCAGTCCGCCCTGGGAATTGGTAAGGCCAAGCTTTGCAAATCTTACAAAAAGAGGAATCAGAACACAATGTACTGGAACCATCATTCCGATGAGGAAGAAGGTGTGCATGAATTCCGATAATTTCCAGCGCATTCTGGCGATGGCAAAAGCGGCCATAGCGCCGAAGAACAGGCTGATGATCAGCGTGACACCGCAGACCAGAACAGAGTTTACCAGCGCAGTACCAAGTTTTCCCATCTGCCATGCCTGCGCATAGTTTTCAAAATGAAATACTTCTGGCAGGGAAAATGGTGCGGACATAACACCAGCGTTATCTTTCAGAGATACAGACAGCATCCACAGAAGTGGAGCCAGATAAATAACTGCCAGGATCACCAGCAGGATATAAATTACTACGATTACCGGTTTTACCGGCTTTTTGGAGCTTTTACTTTTTACGTTGCTCATTTTCCCACCTCCTTATGACTCGTAAGTTTCAACTTTGATGACTTTCTTTACCAGAAGGGTTACAAGCAGGCAGAGCACCAGGAGCACCACGGAAATGGCGCTGGCGTAGCCGTATTTGAAATAGTTGAAACCTTCTGCGTAAAGCTCAGTTGCAAGGACTTCTGTTCTGTGGTTCGGACCACCCTGAGTCATGTTGTAAACCAGGTCGAAGAACTTCAGAGAACCGATACAGTTCAGGGAAAGTGATGTGATCATCATTGGTTTGATCAGCGGAAGGGTGATATAGCGGAATGCTTTTGCCTTTGACGCGCCGTCTATATAGGAAGCTTCATAAATATCACGGGAAATTCCGGTGATCTGTGCCATATAAAAGCATCATATTCTGACCAAGGTACTGCCACAGGGCAACAAATGCGATAACCCACATGGGAAGTACAATAAATCCGGTAGAGTCCATCAGCCACAGAGGTCCTTCAATGCCGAATTTGGCAAGAAGATTGTTGATACCGATTCTCGGATTGAAAAGGAAGGACCAGAGAAGTCCAAGTGCTGCTGAGGAAAGTACGCATGGAAGATAATAAATGTTCTTGAAAATGTTGCGGCCTTTCGGGATGTTGGTGAGCATAACAGCAAGTAAAAGACCGAAGATCTGCTGTGTGACTGCTGAAAAGATCATGAAAAAGATGGAGTTTTTCAGGGCAATACGGAATGTGGCGTCACCGAAAAACAGTTTCTTATAGTTTTTTAATCCCACAAATTCAGGGGGTGTAAGTGCTGCGTAATCGCAGAGTGAGTAGTAAACCATTTGTATCGTCGGGATGATCAGGACCAGAAGGAACATGATCAGCGCCGGGGCGATAAATACGAAAAATGGCTTTTTGTCGCGCAGAATTTTATCCATAATATCTCCTTCCGTCAAATGTGTGCGGTTTTACTACTAAAGAAAACCGAATGATAGCAAAGAATAAGCCGTTGTCTGCATGAGTATCGTATTGATTTTGGTGGGCTCGCTGACTGGCGATAACCTTTTTAGTAAAAGACTGCCGCGGAACATGCCTTAGTCCGTTCCGCGGCAGCCATGTGCCTGGGTTTATAACTTATTTTTATAAGGGAGGATTTATTCCCAAACGTTCTCCTCATAGAATGTCTGTACGGTCTGGAATGCTTCTTCAGGTGTCTGGTTTCCAAGGAAGATGTCAACCATTGCGTTATCGAAGCAGTCACCAGCTTCTACAGATGCAAGGGACTCATTGTAGAATCCGAATGTACCAGTTGCCTTTGGCCATGATATCCTGAACGTATTTCAGCTGTGCAGGAGCTTTGTCATAGTCGATATCAAGGTCTTTGATGATTGGGAACTTGCCGCCGACTTCTGCTGTGTATTTCTGAGCTGTCTCGTCTGTGAACATCTTCATAAGAGCGATAGCTGCGTCCTGATGCTCTGTTGTAGAGCTCATCAGCAGGTTGTCTGTCTTAACGATCATACGGTTCGGGTCATTTGCACCGTCAATTCCAGGGAACTGGAATACACCACATTTGGACTCAAAATCCGGGTTGTTACCATTGATCTGTGCGATTGCCCAGGAACCCTGAACCAGCATAGCTGCTTCGCCGTTATAGAAAGCTGCTGTAGCCTGGTCGTTGGAATCTCCGGCTGCTGTAGCATGGAAATACTGGGAAAGGTCTTTTAATTTGGTGCCTGCTTCGATACAGTTCTCGTCTGTCCAGTTAGCGGTATGGTCTGCGATAGCTGCGAGGTCAACGCCCTTGGCGGTCACACAGATAACCGGCGATCATGGATAAGCACCATGCGGTACCAGCGGAGCAGGAGATTGGTGTGTAGCCGGCATCCTGAAGCTTCTGGCATGCAGCGATCAGTTCGTCGTATGTGGTAGGAACTTCTACGCCAGCATCTGCGAACATCTCGGTGTTATAGTAAACGCAGGCTGCTGCGAAGTTGGTAGGAACTGCCATGATCTTTCCGTCATAAGTCATTCTTTCGAAAATACCATCTGTAAAGGATGCGTACCAGTCTGCTTCCTGATTCTCAAGGATATCGGTAAGATCAGCTGCTGCGCCTGCATTTACATATACGTCCATGTTTGGACCAGGGTTACAGATGTAAACGTCCGGTGTCTGTCCGGCTGCGATCAGTGCGTTCAGCTTGCCATCATACTCTTCCAGGTTGGTGGTGATCGGAGTTACGTGATATTGCCATCGTACTCTTCGTTGAAACGATCAATGACATCTTTGTAACCTTTGGAAATAAGATCTTCCGTAGCTTCCAGGTCATCCCAGAACATCCATGTGATTTCTTCAACATCATCAGCATAAACCGGTACAGATGTAACCAGTGTTCCAGCTGCCATTGCTGCAGCCATTAATATTGAAAGTGCTCGTTTCTTGTTCATATTGAACCTCCTTTTAAAAATTTAGATCTCGTATTTGGTAATTCTTACTATAGCAGAGATTGCCTGGGTTTTCTTTCTAATTCTTGTTTGTTTACTATCAATTATTGCTATCTAAAATTGTACAAAACAAGTACATGTCAAAGTATATAATTTAAAACATAGAAAATTATGCAATATATACAAAGATAAACGATACTTATTTAGATTTAAAATATAAATTTGGCTATATATTGATAAAAAAGCAATATTTGATACAATACAAACATATTGAAAAACGCAATATTTGAGAACTAAATGACAATATTTGATACTGACCGTCGGAAAATGATATATGTTGGGAAAATTCAAACATGCTCTGGTAAAAGGGTGAAACTCAGGAGCATTATAATAAGAATATACAGGGAAGGAGCATGGGGAAATGATACATAAGCTTAGTGGAATACATGAAACAGTAGATTTCCGGGAGGATGAGCAGGTTTGTCTCTATTATAATGATGAATACGAGAATTACCCACCGCACTGGCATACCTCCTTCGAGGTACTTATGCCAATCGTAAATGGCTATAAGGCACTGTGCGGTGGAAAGGAATACAATCTGCGTGAGGGGGATGTGCTGATTATCGGTCCGTGTATGCTTCATGAGCTTTTTGCTCCGGAAAGCGGAGAGCGGATTATTTTTCAGCCGTGTCTGAACAATATTTCTACCAAGGAGCTGAACTTGCTTACTATGATTATAACCCCGGCTACTTTGATTACACCGGAGGGGTATCCGCAGATTTATGAAAAAGTAAAAAACGCTTATGCTGGAAATCAAAGAGGAATATTTCGGTGAGTCTCCCTATCTGGAAACTATGATTATTTCGAAATTCCTTGAGATTCTTACATGCGTTGGAAGACAGCGTGTAAATGCACATACTGTAGCGGGACAGCAGAAAGAAAACGGAGCAAACAGCAGGCAGAAGGAATATGTGGAGAAGTTTATCCTGGTTACAGATTATATTAACAATCATTTTGCGGAAGATTTGAGCCTGGAGGGAGTGGCTTCCCAGGCAGGATTCAGTAAGTATCATTTTTCCAGGTTGTTTAAGCAGTATACAGATTCTACTTTTTATAAGTATTTGAATCAGAAGAGAATTGAATTTGCAAAAACGTTGCTGCAGGATCCGGGAGTGAGTGTGACGGAGGTGGCATTTAAGTCAGGCTTTTCCAGTCTGTCGGCGTTTCTTAGGATGTTTAAGCTGATGAATAATTGTACGCCTACGGAGTTCAGGGAGATGTATGACAGGACGAAGATGGGGAACTAGAGCGTGTTTGAAATAGCAGGTGTCAATTTTATTTAGGTATTGATTTCTTATAGGAAGAAAATTATTATGGCATTAGAGCCTGTTTGAAAAAGCATTATTGCAAACTGCACGCCAAAATTGTGACGCACGTCTTACAGAAAGCTTTTTTTCCAAACATGCTTTAGGGGATAAGCTGGTTATTCCTGACATTATAAAATGAACGAAATATATACAACAGGAGGCTCGCGAAATGATTCACGAAAAAATAGAATCCAATTGAAAGATTCTGAGTTTAAAGCAAATTTATTTACATATTTCCTGGACAATTCCACCTGAAATCGATCCGGAGAGAAAGAGATCGGTTGTGCTGATCTGTCCTGGCGGCGGCTATCAGATGACTTCTGACAGAGAGGCAGAAGCTCTTGCTGTCAGATTTATGGCAATGGGCTATCATGCTGCGATTTTGCGCTACAGCGTTGCTCGGCACGTTTCCCGGAGGCGCTTCTTCAGCTGGCTACAGCAGTTGCAATGCTCCGTGAAAATGCAGAAAAATGGCATATTGATACAGAGAAGATCGTAATCCAGGGTTCTTCTGCTGGTGGACATCTGGCGGCAAGCCTTGGTGTATTCTGGAACAAGCCCTTTGTTGCAGAAGCTTTGGGCATGGACTCCGAAAAGTTTCGCCCCAATGGGCTTATGCTCAGCTATCCGGTAATCACTTCTGGCGAGAAAGCACATAAGGGTTCTTTTGAAAGCGTTCTGGGAGAGGATTATGCAGATGAAGAGAAACGCAGATTCCTGTCCCTGGAATATAATGTTACGAAGGATACCCCGTCGACTTTCCTGTGGCATACAGCACCGGATGATACTGTACCGGTAGAGAACTCCTGCTGTTTTTCCAGGCACTTCACGCTCTGGATATTCCGGCAGAATTGCATATTTATCCAGTGGGCAGTCATGGTCTGGGACTTGCCACTGCAGAAACAGCATGCCCCAATGGCTATGGAATCCAGGCAGAATGTGAGAGCTGGATTCAGCTTGCCGGTGACTGGATGAAGCACCTGTTTGAAGCGAAGGAAGTCGTAAAGGCACCTTGGGAATAAAAAAGATGGGGTGTTGGTGAAATTTCCACAGTTGGTAAGAATATGAAAGTAATAGAAAATATAGATTAGGTGAGTAGAAGCTTTAAAGTCCGTTGCCTTGGGGATTCCCAGACAGTGGACTTTTTTCCTGTTCTGAAATGTGTTGCTGCAAATCATGTGTGGCGTGATTATAACACAGAACAAAATGTACTTCAAGTGTTGTTTTTATATTATTTTGCTGATATACTTTTTTTTATCTTAAATATATGGGAGGTGAAAGAAATGTTGACGAAAGAAGATCTACAGGCGATTGCAGGATTGCTGGTGCCCATTGAGACACGGATTGGAAATTTGGAAAGCCGTTTCGACAAGTTGGAAAGCCGTTTCGACAAGTTGGAAAGCCGTTTCGATAATTTGGAAAGCCGTTTCGATAATTTGGAAAGCCGCTTTGACAGCTTAGAAACTCGCGTTGACAACTTCGAAAGCGAAACCAAGAGGCGCTTTGAGAATCTGGAAGCGAACTTGCGCAGCGTAGACAAGCATGTATGTGAATTGGATGCATCAGTATCAGAATTGCAAAGAAGTGTAAAAAGAACTCTGGCTTCATGTGGAGAACACTACAGACTGGAAGCTTCAGGTTGTAGCAGAGAATCATTCCAATCTTTTACAAAAGCTGGAAGAACAACAAAAGAGATGGGAAACGCAGGAAAGACTTTTTATTTTACGTGAACAAACATGAGAAAGACATCACCGCGATAAAGCAGAGGCTGTGTATGTGATTGACAGAACCATTCATACATAAGAATGGCTGTAGAAATACTCTCAGAAAAAATGAAATATAAAATGCATCAGAAAAACGTAATAGAAAAACAAAATAGAAAAACGAAACAGAAAAATACATATAGAGAAAGCAAATTGCAAGTAATATATCATTTTATAGAATTATAGAAATACTAAAATACAAAAGATAAATTAACACAAAGAACGAAGAAAATAAGCTTAACAATTATAATTATAAGCGTTAAATACCATACAAAACAGAATTGGTGTTCAGAGCATTCAGAAAGTCATTACCCTCTGTGCACGAATAGATAAAAGCGGGGAGTACAGCACTGTTGTTATAACATCTGTACTCCCTGATTTGTTTAAAATGTGAAAAATTTGTATTGTTTTATAATTGTCGATAGTGGGTTTGGCAAGTAGAAGGGCTTTTTATGCTGGAAATCATGAGATATCCAGTTCCGGCGGTTTATCCATCGTGTAGGAAACGTATTTCCCATTTTTCTTGCGCTGGCGGACACATTCGGTGAGCAGATATTCAATCTGCCCGTTTACGGAGCGGAAATCATCCTCCGCCCAGGCTGCAATCTGGTCATAAAGCTTGGCAGAAAGCCTGAGCGGGATCTGTTTCTTAGGCCGGGTATCTCTGGTTTCAGCCATTAGTACAGACTGCCGGAATTAACCACCGGCTGGGCATCGTGATTGCCGCACAGCACTACGAGAAGATTGGAAACCATGGCCGCCTTCCGCTCCTCGTCAAGTTCTACCACATTGTTTTCATTCAATCGCTCTAATGCCATTTCTACCATACCAACAGCACCGTCTACGATCATCTTTCTTGCGTCGATGATAGCGGAAGCCTGCTGTCTCTGCAGCATAACCGCTGCAATCTCAGGTGCATAAGCAAGGTAGGTGATGCGGGCTTCAATAATTTCCAGACCGGCATCTGCTACTTTCTGCTGGATTTCATCACGGATGCGTCCGGCTACGATTTCACTGGAACCGCGAAGACTTCCCTCATCTGCTACACCATCCCCAGTGGTATCTACATTGGGTGCTACGTCATAAGGGTAAATTCTCACGATATTTCGTAGCGCGCTGTCACACTGCAAGGAAAGATATTCCTTATAGTTATCTACATTAAATACAGCTTTTGCGGTATCTGTCACACGCCACATAACGGCAATTCCGATTTCTACCGGATTTCCCAGGCAGTCGTTGATCTTCTGACGGTTGTTATTTAAGGTCATGATCTTCAGGGAAATCTTTTTGTTTACATATGTACTGCTTGTGGAAGCGGAAGTTCCGGTGGCCAGTGTGAGAACGGATTTGGCGGCATTTCCTCCATCTACGTCACCACTCTGGTTCAGTTTCGTCTTTGCAGCCGGGTTTACAGCTGTACAAAAAGGATTTACCCAATAGAAACCGTCATTCTTTAAAGTTCCCACATATTTGCCGAATAAGGTGAGTACAAGGGCTTCCTGCGGCTTCAGCACTTTAAGGCCAAGGAACGGGATCCATCAAGTGAAGCCCAGATGATACCGATGACCATAAGGGGAATCTGTTCGAAGGCTGCGCCGAATATTACAGCGGCTGCGGCCACGGCATAGAGCAGAATAAACAGCACCATCATTCCCATACCATTTTTCTTGTTGTCCAAAACTTTTTCTTTCATAGCAATCCTCCTGATAATGAAAATTATCCTTTACGAGATATAAATATGATATCATTTAGATATCAAAATGTCAATACATACAAGAGAGTTATAGAAAATTTTTCGTTTTTTTCCAGGTAAACAAATCGTCGATTGACGAAAATCCACATTTTAGTGTATAAGTAACGCAAAAGAATTATGGAGGATATCATATAGTGGACGCAAAAAGGTTTGGGGCATTTATTTCGGAAAGAAGAAAAGAGCATCATATGACACAGGCCGATCTTGCCGGAAAAGTCGGAGTGACGGATAAGGCGGTCAGCCGTTGGGAGCGGGGGACTTGGATTTCCGGATATTAATACAATGGAACCATTGGCTGAGGCACTGGATGTATCACTTTTGGAGCTGATGCGATCAGAAATGCAGACAACCGAAGGGGCTAACGTGAAAAAAGATGAGGCAGCAGAAAAAGATGGGACAGTAGAAATGAATGAAGCAGCAGAAAAAAACGGGATGGCAGAAAAGAGAGAGAAAGCAGAGAAAAAATACACGTCTGCAGAGGTGACTGAGATGATGCAATCAATGGAAGAAATACGAAAACAGCAACAGCATCAGGATAAAATCGCAGGTTATCTGGCGATACCGGTAATTCTGCTCATTGTGGCTGTGTTTAAATTCTCTGGTCATGCAAACCTTGGCGGTGCGTTATTTGCCGGGCTTCTTGGCGCGGGAGCTGCTGTGAGTGGATATTATCTGTGGGTGAATCGGGAAGATAAGGAAAGCAAAAGAATTTATGGATTTTTTACAATCACTCTGACCGGCATATTTTTCACAATATGTTCTTTCCTGGTTCCTGACGGATTCTGGGAACAACATAGACAGGAAGCAAGTCTCATCACATGTCTGGTGAATCTGGCGATTGTGATATACGCATTTGGATTTGCAGTAAAGAGAATGTGCAAGGAAAAAAGAACCCGGTACTTATTGCTGTTGTGGTGGTTCTGGAGATTTTGATAACGGCGTGGACTTTACATGGCTTTGCTGCCAGATCCATAGAAAATGCCATGGGGAACCAGCAAGGGGGATGTGGCAGAACAGTACGCAACACAGCTGTTGCTCAATGAAAAAAAATCTTGAAGAAGACTGGATACGGGGATATAGTTATGTTCAGATTGACCTGCATCCGGATATCTACCGTGTAGGTTTTTCCTATTATGCAGATCAAAAGATGCAGAAGTGGGAAAAGAAAGCATATATGGCTATGATATTCAGGTGGATTCTGATTATAAAATTACGATAAAAGAAGGAAGTTCTGCAATTGGAATGGATTTGTGGAGTGAAAAAATAGAAGGGTAGATCGTATTTGAAAAAACGGGAGAAAAGAACATGAAAGTAGTAATTGCAATTGATTCATTCAAAGGGAGCATGAGTTCTATAGAAGCGGGTGAAGCTGCCGCAGCAGGCATTCGGAAAGTATATTCGGAAGCCAAGACCAAGGTTTATCCGCTGGCAGATGGCGGGGGAAGGGACAGTGCGGGCACTGGCCCAGGGACTTGGGGAAGCCTGGAGAATGTGACAGTTACTGGACCACTTGGAGCCCCGGTTGTCTGCGAATATGCAATTTGGGGAGAAACGTAATATAGGCGGTTCAGGTAGAATTGATTTTGTGGGAAAAGAGATGATGGCTGTTTCAGAGAATGCTTCCGTAGTAGAAAATACTTCTATAATAGAAAGTAAACGTGGCTACAAGAATGAGAAAAAGTGCGGAAAGACTGCCATTATAGAAATGGCTGGTGCAGCCGGGATCACTTTGGTTCCACCTGAACTTCTGAATCCTATAAACACTACAACCTATGGTGTTGGAGAGGTCATAAAAGACGCCATTTCCAAAGGCTGCCGAAATTTTATCATCGGAATCGGAGGCAGTGCAACGAATGATGGTGGAATCGGTATGCTTCAGGCTTTGGGAGGAGAGCTTCTGGATAAAAGTGGAAAACAGGTGCCATTTGGAGCAGAAGGTGTGGAAAAGCTTGCCTCCATCAGTTGCAAAAATTTGCTTCCGGAATTAAAAAGAATGCAGCTTCCGCATTGCCTGTGACGTGGACAACCCTTTATATGGGGAAAAAAAGGCTGCAGCTATATCTTCGGCCCCCAGAAAGGCGCAACACCGGAGATGGTGGAGCTGATGGACGGGTGGATGGAAAACTATGCAAAGATAACAGAAGAATATTTTGCAGATTCCAAAACCCAATTGGGAAAATTTAATTATGATCCAAACTACCCAGGCTGCGGAGCAGCCGGAGGCCTTGGCTTTGCCTTCCGTACTTTTCTTCATGGAAAACTGGAACCAGGTATAAGCATTGTCCTGGAAGAAATCGGCATAGAAAATCAGATAAAAAATGCAGACATCGTAATCACTGGTGAAGGTCGTCTGGATGGCCAGACCGTTATGGGAAAAGCGCCCATCGGAATTGCCAGACTTGCAAAGAAATATGGAAAGCCAGTGCTTGCCTTTTCTGGCTCGGTCACTGAAGATGCTGCCTCTTGTAATGAAGCTGGAATCGACGCTTTTTTTTCCCAATCCTCCGTCAGGTGACCACTCTGGAAGAAGCCATGGATCCGCAGACTGCACAGAAAAATATGGAAAGTGCTGTAGAGCAGGTGTTCCGGGTGATTAGGCTGAAAGAAAGGAATTGGTGAAATTATGGGCGGAAAAGTGCTGGAATTAGAGTCGGATAAACTGATTGAGCAAGGACTTGAGCTTGGAAGACTGGAAAATCAAATGGCTACAGCCGTCAAAATGTTGCAAGTGGGCAAGTATACGATTGAGGAAATTGCAGATATTTCTGGTTTAACGGTTAAAAAAATATGTGCGTTGAAGGATGAAAAGAATCTGTGAGCCAGAGAAATATGGAGAAAAACCATGAATTCTGCAACTCCCCCTCTTGACTTCTCCCACAAACAAGAGTAATATGAACTACAACGCAATGGCGCGTTAGTGTGATAACGCCGCCATTGCATTTTTTTTACCTCGAAATGGGTAAACAACCTCGAGCAGAGGGAAACACACCGATAAAATACCGGTGGTGTTGTGATTAATGAGTTTTTATAAAGAGGAGGAAAGAAAAATGAAGAAGAGCTATTTATGGAGAAAAATGACAAGTGGTCTTATGGCAGCGGCGGTTACCGTGACAGCAATGCCGGGACTTGGACTTACAATGGTACAGGCAGAAGAGAAGAAAACATTAAAGGTAGCAATGGAGTGCAGCTATGCACCATACAACTGGACACAGCCCGATGATTCCAACGGAGCAGTTCCGATTTCCGGAAGCTCAGATTATGCATATGGTTACGACGTTATGATGGCGAAAAAAAATCTGTGACGAGCTGGGATACGATCTGGAAATCGTGAAACTGGACTGGGATTCCCTGGTACCGGCTGTCCAGTCTGGAAAAGTTGACTGCGTAATCGCAGGTCAGTCCATTACATCCGAACGTCAGCAGATGGTAGATTTCACAGAGCCATACTACTATGCATCCATTATTACCCTGGTAAAAAGCGACGGCGATTATGCAGATGCAAAAAGTGTGGCAGATCTGAAGGGCGTTACCTGTACTTCCCAGCAGAACACTATCTGGTATGATTCCTGCCTGCCGCAGATTGAGGTCGCAAACATTCTTCCTGCACAGGAAAGTGCGCCTGCCATGCTGGTTGCCCTGGAATCTGGAAAATGTGACGCTGTTGTAACTGATATGCCTACCGGAATGGCTGCCTGCGTAGCTTACCCGGATTTCAAACTTCTTGATTTCTCTGGCACAGACGGAGATTTTGAGGTATCAGATGAGGATATCAACATTGGTATTTCCGTACAGAAAGGCAATACAGAGCTTCTGGATGCCCTGAACAGCGTACTGGATAAAATGACAGAGGATGATTACAAAGAAATGATGGACGAAGCAATTTCCGTACAGCCGCTGTCAGAGTAAGGGTTACAGTGATTTCGCTGCATTTGAGTCTGTTTGAAAAATCATTCCTGCATTTTGTAAGATTCACTTTGCAGGATATTTCGCAGACGGTCTTTGTAAATAAAGTCGAGAGAGATAGGAGAGAAAAATATGCTTCCTGAAACCTTCTGGGGCCGGATCCAGTATCTGCTCCAGCAATACGGCTCCTCCTTTTTTGTCAGGAGCCGGAAATACAATGATCATAGCCATTGTAGGCACCTTTTTAGGGTGCCTTATTGGCTTTATAGTTGGAATTATCCAGACAATTCCTGTGGACAAAAGAGATTCTGACGTTAAAAAAGACACTGGTTGGATTTCTCAAATTTATTATGGCCTGCTATGTGGAATTTTTCCGCGGCACCCCAATGATGGTACAGGCCATGTTTATCTATTACGGAAGTGCTTACCTGTTCAATATCAACATGTCCATGTGGTTTGCGGCATTTTTCGTAGTATCTATCAATACCGGAGCCTACATGGCAGAAACCGTCCGAGGCGGAATCCTTTCTGTTGACGAAGGTCAGACAGAAGCTGCAAAAGCAATCGGAATGACGCATGTACAGACTATGATGAACGTAATCCTTCCACAGGCATTGCGCAACATCATGCCTCAGATTGGCAACAACCTGATCATCAATATCAAGGATACCTGCGTTCTTTCCATTATTGGAATTGTAGAACTTTTCTACACAACAAAAGGCGTAGCCGGAGCCTATTATACTTACTTTGAATCCTTTACCATCGCTATGGTAATGTACTTTATCCTTACTTTTGTATGCTCCAGACTGCTCCGCCTGCTGGAACACAAGATGGAAGGTCCGCAGAATTATGACCTTGCCACAACGGATACACTGGCTCACACAAGTGGTCTGTATTCCTACCCTAAGAAGAAGGAGGAGAAATGATCATGAGTGAAAAAATCCTTGAAGTCAAGCATCTGGGAAAAGCATTTGGCAGCAATCAGGTACTGAGAGATATTGATTTTTCCGTAAGCCCGGGAGATGTGACGTGCATTATCGGACCGTCCGGTTCTGGTAAATCCACGCTTCTTCGCTGCCTGAATATGCTGGAAACTCCATCCACCGGAGAAATCAATTATCATGGTACTGACATCACCAGTAAGAACGTGAACGTTCCGGAATACCGTTCAAAGGTAGGTATGGTGTTCCAGAATTTTAACCTTTTTTAACAACATGACTGCTCTGAAAAACTGCACCGTAGGTCAGGTAAAGGTTTTGAAAAAGAGCAAAGAAGAGGCAGAGAAAAAAAGCTTTTGTATTATCTGGAAAAAAAGTAGGTATGGCGCCGTACATCAACGCCAAACCCAAACAGCTTTCCGGAGGTCAGAAACAGCGTGTGGCAATCGCAAGAGCCCTTGCCATGGAGCCGGAAATCCTGCTCTTCGATGAGCCGACATCCGCACTGGATCCCCAGATGGTAGGCGAGGTTCTGGAGGTTATGAGAGACCTTGCACACGAAAGCCTGACCATGATCATCGTCACCCATGAGATGGCATTTGCCCGTGACGTTTCCAAGCGTGTAATCTTCATGGCAAATGGCGTTATCGTAGAAGACAGACCGCCGAAGGAACTGTTTGAGAATCCGAAAGACCCGCTGACAAAAGATTTCCTGAGCCGCTTCCGCAATGCGTGAGCCGGAAAGTCGCTTTGCAGATGGGGATTCTGCATTTTTTATCCTTACTTCAATAAGTTAATGTTCACAGTGGCGGTAAATGTGTGCTATACTGGACAATAGATTGGGAAGCTACTGAGAAATTTTATATTTAACCGTAATTGAATTAAGGAGAATCCATGATTGAAATAGGAAAAAAACAGAAGCTTATTGTGGCAAAGACCGTAGATTTCGGTGTTTACCTTGCGAAAGATAAAAATGCAGGCCAGGAAGACAGAGTACTTCTTCCAGCCAAACAGGTTCCGGAAGGAACCAGAGAGGGCGATGCACTGGATGCATTTATTTACAAAGGATTCCAGGGACCGTCTTATTGCAACCACCAGAGAACCACTTCTTCAGGTTGGACAGACTGCTGTTCTGAAAGTGCTTCAGGTAACCAAGATCGGTGCATTCCTGGATTGGGGCTTAGAGAAAGACCTGCTCCTTCCATACCATGAGCAGACCAGCCGTGTGCGGGAAGGACAGGAGTGCCTGGTAGCCCTTTATGTGGAGATAAGAGCAGCCGTCTCTGCGCCACCATGAAGGTATACCATTACCTTTCTACCAGAACCCCATATGTAGCCGGTGATTCTGTTAAAGGGCGTGTCTACGAGATCAGCGACCGTTTTGGTGTATTTGTAGCCGTTGACGATAAATATTCTGCCCTGATCCCAGCCAGAGAAGCCAGCGGCAAATACCGCCCGGGCGAAGTCCTCGACCTTCGCGTTTCCGAGGTGAAAGAGGATGGCAAGATGAACGTCACAGACCGTCAGAAAGCCTACATCCAGATTAACGAAGATGCCGAGAGCGTCCTTAGCATAATCGAAGATCGCCGGCGTCCTCCCCTTCGATGACAAAGCCTCACCAGAAGTGATCAAACGCGAATTCGGTCTCAGCAAGAATGCCTTTAAACGTGCTGTGGGACACCTTCTGAAAGAAGGGAAAATTGAGATTAAGGACAAACGCATCTACAAGAAATAATGGAATCTGATACACCCTTTATTGGAAAAAATAATAAAACCTGCATACCATATTGGAATACCCGAATATGGTATGCTGTTTTTTTCTCTAAAAAACACGAACGGGTGTTTACCGGGGCTTGAACTTGTGTTAAACTATTTATTAATCATACTTGCTATTTAATGTGTTGGGGAGGGTGAAAAGTTTTTCAGGAGGGACGCATTTGGACAATGTGTATTACTCACTCGCCGGCGCAACGCTCCGATGAACTAATCGCTAACTGCGACTAATGCGTTCGGGAGAGCCCTCACGCATAAGTCTACGTAAGCGCTGGATTTCGCCTCCGCTAAGAGCGCGCCTGAAATGGCTCGCTGGAGTAATACACATTGCCCAAATGCTGTGTACTGGCTGGGACTTGCTGGTTAGTAAGAACTTTTAACGAAGGGGGAGGGGGAGTGATTGGTTTCCCTACACTTTCTTGACAACGATAGATTAGAAAAAACAATATAGTTGCGGGATACCAACTACTTCACCCCACCCCCGTTGTTGTCGTTACTGTTTCTTTCTTCCCTTTCCAGTAACCAGCGATTTTGCAATGTATATTCGCAAGCCGCGCATTTTAGGAGCGGTTTTAGTGGAGGCGAGATCCATGACTTACGGAGACTTAGGCGCGAAGGCTTTCCTGAGCGTCTTAGTCGTAGTTAGTCATTAGCTTGCCGGAACGTTGCGACGCGCGGCGGTGAATATACATTGTGAAATCGCGTCCGGGATAACGACCAACACACTAAATAGCAAATTTGCGAAGAAGGAGACACACAATGGCTTTTTACCCACCTCCACGTCCACACCGAATACTCCCCTGCTGGACGGTTCCAATAAAATAAAAAGAATACGTTGCCCGTGTAAAGGAGCTTGGGATGGACAGCGCGGCCATCACAGACCATGGGGTCATGTACGGCGTCATCGATTTTTTACCGGGCAGCGAAAGCAGCCGGAATCAATCCGATCCTTGGCTGCGAAGTCTATGTAGCCCCTGGTTCCCGCTTCGACCGCGAGATCGGCAGTGGCGACGACCGTTACTACCATCTGGTACTTCTTGCCGAGAACAACCAGGGCTACCAGAACCTTATGAAAATTGTATCCAAAAGCTTTAAAGAAGGCTTTTTTACTATAAACCACGAGTAGACCTGGAGCTTCTCCGGGAATATCACGAAGGCCTCATCGCGCTGAGCGCCTGCCTGGCCGGTGAAGTAGCCCGGTTCCTTACCAGAGGAATGTACCCGGACGCTAAGAAGGCGGCCCTCCGCTATCAGGAAATTTTCGGCGAAGGCAATTTTCTTCCTGGAGCTTCAGGATCATGGAATCCCGGAGCAGCAGAATGTAAACCAGCAGCTTCTGCGCATGCATCAGGAGACTGGAATTGACCTGGTAGCCACTAACGATATTCATTACACCTACAAAGAAGATGCTGATCCTCACGACATTCTTCTGTGTCTCCAGACAGGGAAGAAGCTGTCCGATACAGACCGTATGCGCTACGAAGGCGGTCAGTACTACGTGAAATCCGAGCAGGAAATGGCGGCACTTTTCCCATATGCACTGGAAGCCTTGGAGAACACACATAAAATAGCAGAGCGCTGCCACGTAGAAATTGAATTCGGGTTACCAAGCTGCCAAGATTCGACGTTCCCGAGGGCTACACCTCCTGGGAATACCTGAATAAGCTCTGCTTCGAAGGTCTGGAGCGCCTGTACGATCCGGTTACCCCAGAGCTACGGGAGCGACTGGAATACGAGCTGAACACTATCAAAAATATGGGCTATGTTGACTACTTCCTCATTGTGTGGGATTTCATCCATTATGCCCGCAGTAATGGCATTGAAGTAGGTCCCGGACGAGGCTCCGCAGCCGGAAGTATTGTTGCATATACCCTTGGAATCACCTTACTTGATCCAATCAAATACGACCTTCTGTTTGAACGTTTCCTGAATCCGGAACGAGTATCCATGCCTGATATTGATGTTGACTTCTGCTTCGAACGAAGACAGGAGGTTATCGACTATGTAATACGGAAATACGGCGATGACTGCGTGGTTCAGATCGTTACATTTGGTACTTTGGCAGCCCGCGGTGTTATCCGTGATGTAGGCCGTGTCCTCGATATGCCATATGCCCAGGTAGATTCCATTGCGAAAATGGTTCCTGCCAAAATACCGAATGTGAAGCTTGTCACAATCGACAAAGCCATGGAAGTAAACCCGGAACTGAAAAAAGCATACGACGAGCAGCCGGATGTGCATCATCTGATTGACATGGCCAAACGTCTGGAAGGACTTCCAAGGCATACTTCCATGCATGCAGCCGGAGTTGTAATCAGCCAGAAAGACGTCTCCGAGTATGTGCCCCTTTCCGCGCGCAGGACGGAACCATTGTCACCCAGTTTGTCATGACTACTCTTGAGGAGCTGGGCCTTTTGAAAATGGATTTCCTTGGTCTTCGAACCCTGACTGTAATCAACAACGCAGTAAAAAATGTAAAGAAAAATTACGGCATATCCCTTGATATGCAAAAGATAGATTATAATGACCAGAAAGTGCTGGATTCTCTTGGAACCGGACGTACAGACGGTGTGTTCCAGCTGGAGAGTGGCGGAATGAAGGGCTTTATGAAAGAACTGAAGCCACATAGCCTGGAGGATGTGATTGCCGGAATTTCCCTGTATCGTCCGGGACCTATGGACTTTATTCCCCAGTACATCCGCGGCAAGAACCGCCCAGACACCATCCACTATGATTGCCCTCAGCTGGAGCCAATCCTGAAGGCGACTCACGGTTGTATCGTGTACCAGGAGCAGGTTATGCAGATCGTACAGAGTCTTGCCGGATTTACCCTGGGACGAAGCGACCTTCTCCGCCGTGCCATGTCCAAGAAGAAACTTAACGTTATGGAAAAAGAACGCCAGGCTTTTTGTCTATGGAAATGAAGCAGAAGGTGTTCCTGGATGTATTAAGAATGGAATTGATGAGAAAATTGCAAATAAGATCTACGATGAAATGATCGATTTTGCACAGTATGCATTTAACAAATCCCATGCTGCGGCATACGCCTATGTTACGTATCAGACTGCCTTCCTGAAATACTATTATCCGGTAGAATATATGGCTGCGCTGATGACCTCCGTAATCGACAAGCCTACCAAGGTTGCCGAGTATATTCAGGTCTGCCGTCAGATGAACATTCCAATCCTGCCGCCGGACATCAACAAAGGCGAGTATGGCTTTTCCGTATCAGGAGGCTCGATCCTCTATGCACTTTCCGCAATCAAGAGCGTAGGCCGTCCGGTCATCGAGGCTATTGTTGCAGAGAGAAAACATGGCGAGTACCTTTCCGTGAAGAACTTTATTGAGCGGAATATGGAAGCTGTGAACAAGCGTGCCATTGAGAACTTTATCAAGGCCGGTGCTCTGGATTGTCTGGAAGGAAACCGTCATCAGAAGATGGTCGTTTTTGGTCAGATCGTAGATGACATTTCCCGAAACAAGAAGCAGTCTATGGCAGGGCAGCTCAGCTTATTCGACATTGCCAGCGAAGATGAAAAAAGAATTTGAGATCCGTATGCCGAATCTGGAAGAATATGACAAAGAGACGGTTCTGTCCTACGAAAAAGAAGTCCTTGGCATATACCTGAGCGGTCATCCTCTGGATCGCTACCGTAATATGATGGAGAAAATGATTTCCGCAAGAACTATTGATTTCCAGCCGTCAGATGAAGACGACCGTGAAGGCGGTGAACCGGATGAGTCAAAAGTACGGGGCAATCAGAAAGTCATCATCGGAGGCATGATCACAGAGAAAAACGTGAAGTATACTAAGACAAACAAAGTGATGGCGTTTCTTACCGTGGAGGATCTGGTTGGAACTGTAGAAGTCATGGTTTTCCCAAGAGATTACGAGAAATGGCAGAATATGATCAATGAGGACGCCAGGGTATTCATCCAGGGACGGGTATCTGCCGAGGATGACAAGGCCAGCAAGCTGATCCTGGAAAAGGTACGGCCTTTCTCCGATATTCCGAGAGAACTCTGGATCCAGTTTGAAAGTAAGGACGATTACAGTCAGAAAGAAAAAGGGCTTCTGGAGGATCTACGGAATTCTCAGGGTACAGACACTGTCGTTATTTATCTGAAAGATGTAAAAGCAATGAAAAAACTGTCTGCTGCATACCATGTAAATCTGCAGGATGAATGGCTTGCACAGATGAGTAAAAAATATGGTGAAGGCAATATCCGGGTTGTAGAAAGAGCTCTGAAAACGCTTTAAAGTGAAGAATCAGACAGGTATATGGAAAATTATGGTAAAATCACGGAAAACAGAGTGTAATTTCGGCAATTACTTAAGGAAAGAGTCTTGAAAAACCTTTGAAAATGCTATAAACTAATGCTGAATATGTGTATAGAAAAACGAGGGCGTTTCCACTGAAAATGGAGACACAGCTCCCGACGATTCATAAGATGGAGGAGATTATTATGGCAGAAAACAAAGTTAAGACCATTGGTGTCCTTACCAGCGGCGGTGACGCTCCTGGAATGAACGCTGCAATCCGTGCAGTTGTAAGACGTGGACTTTCCAGCGGACTTAAAGTAAAAGGTATCCAGAAGGGCTATAACGGCCTTTTAAACGAAGAGATCATTGACATGACAGCAAAGAGATGTATCCGACACCATCGAGCGTGGTGGTACAATTCTTTACACTGCAAGATGTGCTGAGTTCCGTACAGCGGAAGGACAGCAGCGTGGTGCAGAGATCTGCCGCAAACACGGTATTGACGGACTTGTTGTAATCGGTGGTGACGGTTCATTCGCCGGAGCACAGAAGCTTGCCAACCTTGGAATCAACACAATCGGAATTCCAGGAACCATCGACCTTGACATTGCATGTACAGAATATACCATCGGATTTGATACAGCTGTAAACACTGCAATGGAAGCAATCGATAAAGTACGTGATACTTCTACTTCTCATGAGAGATGCAGTATCATCGAGGTTATGGGACGTGGAGCCGGCTGGCTTGCACTGTGGTGTGGTATTGCCAACGGAGCCGAGGATGTTCTGATCCCTGAGAAGTATGACTATGATGAGCAGAAGCTGATCAATAACATTATTGAGAGCCGTAAGATGGGTAAGAAACACCACATCATCATCAATGCAGAGGGTATCGGTCATTCAGAAGCAATGGCAAAACGTATCGAAGCTGCCACCGGTATTGAAACACGTGCTACAATCCTTGGACATATGCAGCGTGGTGGAAGCCCGACATGTAAAGACCGTGTATATGCATCCATGATGGGTCTGGAAGGCAAGAAGAGCCGTGTTGTTGGATATCGTCATGGTGATTTCGTTGATTTCGATATCAATGAAGCTCTTGCAATGGAGAAGAGCGTAACTCCATATATGTGGGAGGTTTGTGAGTCCCTTTCCCATAACTATAGGAAATAACAGTGATAATACGGTTCACTTGTCTCAGAGCATATCTCCGATTGGGTTTTACAGTCTGTGATACACATTTTGCAGAAATTCTTTTGAGCTATGTGTCGGCGTCAGGTGAACCGTAATTATAAAAGAGTCATTGTTCCTGACATTCTGCAGCAGAATATTCTGCGAAAAAAGATGCTGAGGGGCATTGGCATAAAGGAAGCTTATGTTCATTCAAAACCTGCAATATAAATTGCATAAACTGAATACGGCACAGATTATTACCCTCAGCTTTGCGGGGGTAATTTTTGTAGGAGGATTAATTTTGTGGCTGCCTTTCTGTACGGCAGCAGGCCAGACCACTTCGTTCTCCGATGCTATGTTTACAGCCACCACCTGTGTATGTGTAACCGGCCTTGTAACTGTGACCACAGCCACTCACTGGAGCCTGATCGGCAAGCTGGTGATCCTTTTGCTGATCCAGATTGGCGGAATTGGCCTGATCGCGTCTTGCAAGCATTATTTTTATTTCCCTGAATAAGAAGATCAGTCTGAAGAACCGCAGAATGATCCAGGAATCCTATAATCTGGAGCAGATGTCCGGTCTGGTAACAGTGGTGAGAAAAGTGGTTCTCTGCGTATTTGCAGCGGAAGGAATCGGAGCTGTCGGCTATGCGTTCTGCTTTGTACCAGAGCTTGGACTGGTGAAAGGTCTGGGGCAGGCTGTTTTTTCAGCAGTTTCAGCCTTTTGCAATGCAGGAATCGATCTTTTGGGAGAGAACAGTCTGGCAGACTATGTAACCAATCCTCTGGTGAATGTGACAACTATGGGATTAATTATTGCTTCTGGACTTGGCTTTAACGTATGGTGGGATCTTGGAGAAAGAATAAAGCTGGTTTTTCAGAAGAAGCTTTCTCCTGGCAGATTATTCCGGACCCTTCGTCTGCAGAGCAAGCTGGTTTTGACTACAACCGGGATTTTGCTCCTTGGTGGGACAATCTGTATTTTTACTGTTTGAGTATAAGAACCCGGACACACTGGGAAGTCTGTCCTTTGGACAGAAGCTGATGGCAGCGGCATTTCAGTCTGTGACCACAAGAACTGCAGGGTTTTTTACAGTTGCTCAGGGGGCGCTGACCAGCGGAAGTGTAATGATCTGTCTGTTTCTTATGCTGGTTGGAGGTTCTCCTATGGGGACTGCCGGCGGGTGAAGACGACTACACTTGCAGTGCTTGTGATGAGTATTATTGCCAACCTTCGGGGAAAAAAAAGGATGTAGAGGTTTATGGGAGAAAGATTCGCAGCAGTTATATCCGTTCTGCGCAGGTAGTTGTGGGAATGGCGGTTAGTGTGCTGCTTATTTCCGTGCTGGGGATTTTGCAATTATGCCGGATGCACCCTTTGTGGATGTGCTGTATGAGCTTACTTCTGCAATTGGAACCGTAGGTCTTTCCAGAGGACTGACCGCGGTCCTGAATACACCGGCCAAATGGATCGTTATTTTTTACCATGTATCTTGGAAGAATCGGTCCGCTGACACTGGGCGCGGCGGTTGTATCCCGTGCGCAGAAGCGAACGAAAGATGTACATCTGGCAGAAGAGAATATTATGATAGGATAGAAAATGGCGTCTGTGGACGACATTATCCCGCATGAAAGTCCGTTGCTTTCATAGCAGATTTTAAAGGAGATTAGAATGAGCGGAAAATCCTTTGCAGTCATTGGATTGGGGCAGTTTGGAATGACCCTGGCAGAAAGAGCTTGCGAATGCAGATTATGATGTTTTGGCAATTGATGATAAAGATGAGAATATTCAGGAAATTGCAGATACTGTCACTTATGCAGTTCGTGCAGATGTGCGCGAGCCTGGAATTCTGAAATCTCTGGGCGTACAGAATGTAGACGTTGCGATTATTGCGGTTGCAGAAAATATGGAAGCCAGTATTACTGCCACCATGCAGGTGAAGGACCTGGGCGTCCCCTTGTTCTGGCGAAGGCAATGAATTCTCTTCATGGCAGGATACTGGAGAAAATTGGTGCTGATCAGGTAATATATCCGGAGCGTTCCATGGGAATCCGCGTTGCCCGTAATTTTACAGCCAGTGGATTTGTCGATATGTTTGAGCTTTCTTCTGATTTCAGTATGGCAGAATTCCGGATCCCGGAATGAATGGGTGGGGAAAAAGTCTTTCAGAGATCAGGCTCCGTGAGCAGCATCATATAAATCTGGTTGCAGTGAAGCATGGAGATTCTGTAAATGTAAACCTGAATCCTGCGGAGAAGCTGGAAGCGGGTTGTATTCTGGTTGCAGTAGGAAAGAACGAGGATTTGAATAAATTCCGAAAGCCGCTGTAACAGGGAGGATAATTTATGATAACCAGTGCAAATAATACACAGGTAAAAAAATATCATACAGTTAAACCAGAAGGCCAAGGCCCGCAGGGAACAGGGGTTGTTTGTGGCTGAGGGCCGGAAAATGTTCGGGGAAGCTCCAAAGGACTGGATTTCCAGGGTTTATGTGACAGAATCCCTGACAGCAGATGAGTTCCTGATGAAGCAGGTCATGGAGCTTCCGGAAGAAAAAAAAAAGAGAAATCGTGGCAGATAATGTTTTCCGCCAGATGTGTGATACCAGGACTCCACAGGGAATTCTTACAGTTCTGAAGAAACCGGCGTGGACTGTGGAAGATATTTTAAAAGGAGATGCTCCTTTGGTAATGGTTCTTGAGGATCTTCAGGATCCGGGAAATGCAGGGACTATTTTCCGAACAGGTGAGGGTGCTGGTGTTTCCGGTGTTTTTCTTACGAAAACCTGCGTAGACATTACCAATCCAAAGGTCATCCGCTCAACAATGGGATCTGTTTACAGAATGCCTTTCCTATATGTGGAGGATGTGGTATCATTAAAAGCAGAACTGGAGCAAAAGGTATCCGTACCTTTGCAGCCCACCTGAAAGGAAAAAAATTCCTATGATCAGGAGGATTATCAGGGCGGCACAGCATTTTTATTGGAAATGAAGGAAACGGGTTGACGGAAGAGGCAGCAGAAGCTGCTGATTGTCTCATCCGGATCCCCATGTGCGGCAAGGTGGAGTCTTGAATGCAGCTATGGCTGCAGGAATTTTGATGTATGAGGCTGCAAGGCAGAGACGGTAGGGTTAGCTGATCTGGAATCTGTCTGCTGAAGTATATCTGATGACGTATGGCAGATTTTGACAATCGCTTATCTGAAAGGGGGAGTCTTATGGAACCAATTATCTGGCTGGGAGTCCTGGCTGTGCTTCTGGTTATTGAAGGGCTTACCACGGCACTTACTACGATCTGGTTTGCAGGAGGCGCACTTGCTGCCGCTATTGCAGCCGGCATTGGAATGGGAATCGTGCCGCAGCTTCTTCTGTTTTTCTGTGTTTCACTGGTGCTGCTGTTTTTTACAAGACCGGCAGCTCTGAAGCTTATGAGAAAAGACACAGAGAAAAACAAATGTGGAAGGTCTTCTTTGAAAAAAGGCTGTCGTGATCCAGAAGATCAATAATCTGGCGCAGACAGGCCAGGTTCGTATCAATGACATTGAATGGATGGCCCGGACATCCGATGACAGCGTAACAATTCCGGTTGACACTGTAGTAATCATAAAAGCAGTCCACGGTGTTAAATTGATCGTGGAGCCAAAGGAGGCGTAATATGGGAAGTATCTTATTTTTGCTGATTGTCATCATTCTGGTGCTGTGGATCCTGGCATCCTGCGTCCGCATCGTACCCCAGGCATATGCGATCGTACTTGAGCGTTTAGGCGCTTACCAGGCAACATGGGGAACCGGCGTACACTTCAAACTTCCATTTGTAGAGCGTGTGGCAAGAAAAGTCAATCTGAAAGAGAGGTTGTAGATTTCCCACCACAGCCGGTTATCACAAAAAGATAACGTAACCATGCAGATTGATACGGTCGTATTCTTTCAGATCACAGATCCGAAGCTTTATACTTACGGTGTGGAGAACCCGCTGATGGCGATCGAGAACCTGACCGCAACGACACTAAGAAATATCATCGGTGACATCGAGCTGGATGAAACCTTGACCTCCCGTGAAGTTATCAACACTAAGATGCGTGCTTCCCTTGATGTGGCAACAGATCCATGGGGAATCAAGGTTAACCGTGTGGAACTTAAGAATATCATTCCTCCGGCTGCCATCCAGGATGCCATGGAGAAACAGATGAAAGCTGAGCGTGAAAGACGTGAAGCAATCCTCCGCGCAGAAGGTGAGAAGAAATCTACGATCCTTGTTGCAGAGGGTAAAAAGGAATCTGCAATTCTTGATGCCGAAGCTGAGAAGCAGGCTGCTATCCTTCGCGCGGAAGCGCAGAAAGAGCGCATGATCAAAGAGGCAGAAGGTCAGGCAGAGGCAGTTCTGAAGGTTCAGAAGGCGAATGCAGAAGGTCTTCGTATGATCAAGGAAGCAGGTGCTGACAATGCAGTTCTTACCCTGAAGAGCTTCGAAGCTCTTGCGAAAGTGGCAGACGGCAAATCTACCAAGATTATTATCCCGTCAGAGATCCAGAACCTGGCAGGACTGGCAGCTTCTTTGAAGGAAGTTGTTGTGGATGAGAAGGATAAAAAGAAGAGTAACATTCTTGAAACAAGAAATTAATGAGATGAAAGCCCGGCTGATGGTCAGTCTGAAAAGTGAAAAATTCAAAGACTTGTACGACAGTTTACTGTAAAGCATGACAGAAAGAAAAATGGTGCCAGGTACTATACCTGACACCAGAGGAGGATTATTATGAACTTAAAAGGCAGAAATTTTTTGACACTGAAAGACTTTACACCAGAGGAAATTCTGTATCTTCTTGATTTATCCGCTGAGTTAAAGGCAAAGAAAAAGCCGGTGAGCTTACCGAGTATTACAAAGGCAAAAAATATTGCCCTGATCTTTGAAAAAACAAGTACAAGAACACGCTGTTCCTTCGAAGTGGCAGCTCATGATCTGGGAATGGGTTCTACATATCTGGATCCCACAGGTTCTCAGATCGGAAAGAAGGAAAGCATTGCCGATACCGCAAGAGTTCTCGGAAGAATGTATGAGGGAATCGAGTACCGTGGCTTCGGTCAGGATATTGTAGAAGATCTTGCAAAATATGCAGGAGTTCCGGTTTGGAACGGTCTGACAAACGAATATCATCCGACACAGATGATCGCTGATATGCTGACAATCCGTGAGCATTTCGGATATCTGAAAGGACGTAAGCTTGTATACATGGGTGATGCCCGTTATAACATGGGTAATTCTCTGATGATCGCATGCTCCAAACTTGGTATGCATTTCGTAGCCTGCACAACAAAGAAATATTTCCCGAATGAGGAGCTGGTTGCTCAGTGCAAAGAGTACGCAGCAGAGTCCGGCGCAACCATTACTCTTACAGAGGATGTAGAGACTGGAACGAAGGACGCAGACGTTATTTACACAGATGTATGGGTATCCATGGGTGAGCCGGATGCGGTATGGACAGAGAGAATCCATGATCTGACACCTTATAAAGTAACAAAGGACGTTATGAAGAACGCAGGAGAGAAAGCAATCTTCCTTCACTGTCTGCCTGCATTCCATGACCTTAAGACAAAGATCGGCAAGGAAATGGGCGAGAGATTCAATCTGACAGACATGGAAGTAACAGACGAAGTATTTGAATCTGAGCAGTCCAAAGTGTTTGATGAGGCAGAGAACCGTATGCATACCATCAAAGCTGTTATGGTAGCAACATTAGGAGAGCCGGAGAACAAATAATTCGGCTTCCAGATAACAATGAATTAATGAAAGAAAGGGTATCTGAAATGATTTCCGAAAAAGAATCATATGAAGAAATTGGCACGGGCAGTATCTATAACGAAACCACAATTGCAGATCAGATACATACAAAATGGGCGGGCAAAACCGTCCATTTTGCAAAAGAAACAGATTCTACCAATTCATGGATCAAGCGTCTGGCGAAAGAAGGCGCACCAGAGGGAACTCTTGCACTGGCAGAATTTCAGTCAGCAGGAAGAGGAAGACTTGGCAGATCCTGGGAGGTACCAGAGGGTACGTCGGTTATGATGAGCATTCTTCTCAGACCGAAATTTGAACCTCAGTATGCACCAACCCCTTACCCTTGTAATGGGTATGGCTGTGGCGAAAGGCAGTGAAGAAGCTTGGCTTTGATGTAAGTATCAAATGGCCCAATGATGTGGTAGTTTCCCACAAAAAAATATGCGGAATCCTTACCGAAATGGGAGTCCGCGATGGAAAAATTGACTATGCAGTCATCGGAGTGGGAATTAATGTAAATATCAGAGAGTTTCCGGAGGAGATGGCAGACAAGGCTACATCCCTTTATCTGGAGAGCGGCAGGGAATTTGACAGAAGCCAGATTCCTGGGCTTGTGATGGAAGCTTTTGAGGAATACTATGAGAAATTTGCAGCGACCTGTGACCTCAGTGGGCTGAAAGAGGAATATGAAAGTATTCTTGCCAATTACGATCAGCCGGTGCGTGTGCTGGCGAAAGAGCCGTACGAGGGCGTGGCCAGAGGGATTACAGATGGCGGAGAGCTGTTGGTAGAGAAAACTGATGGAACGATTGTAGCTGTCAGCGCCGGTGAGGTTTCGGTTCGCGGGCTGTATAGCTATGTGTAAGGCTATTTGTTTAGGCAGCACATTTTCGCAAATGATATTCCCCCACTGATTGCGATAATCCTACAGTGAATGGGGCATATCACTTGCGAAAAATGTTGTTGACACAGATGAAAACAGAAAGGTGGGACTTAATTGTATCAGGAGAATGTAGTGCTTGCGGCGCAAGCGCCTATGAACAGAAATATTACTTTAATAAAGACTTTGATTCTCCTGATCATGTGAAGAAGGAACTGCAGATCATGTGTGTTCTTTTCACAGAAGAGATTGGAGGAATTTTCACATTGAGTTTGATGATCATGGAAATCTGCAGTTTAAAACAGAGGCTACGGAAGCTGATGGATTTTTATGATGATATTGGCGGTGCACTGAAGATTAAAAAAAGCTGCGTGTGTAGAGAAAGAGGAGCTTCTGGAATCTCTGGAAATGTATTATCGTGTGTTCTTCCTTGGGGAAGATGTGGATAAAGAGAAGACAGAAGAGTAAGCTGTGTGGATAAACTGATAAACAGGGAAAATAGCAGCTCATCAGATGTGACATTTGAGTTCACGAAGCGAGTAATTGTTGAAAGGATTGAATAGTTACACATCAAATATGAAAGTAATTAAGGTGATATGAGTAGTAATTTAGATTTTAAGTTGAGATATGAGCTTCCAAAGAAGATGAAGTGGAAAATCGGAACTGTGGAGATCCCTAATCGGTTCGTCCTGGCGCCAATGGCGGGCGTTACCGACCTGGCTTTTCGCAGGCTTTGCAAGGAGCAGGGTGCAGGCCTGATCTGTATGGAGATGGTCAGTGCCAAGGCTATTTCCTATAAGAACAAAAATACCAGGGCGCTGATGGAAATCGACCCGGTGGAGCATCCTATTTCCATGCAGCTCTTTGGAAGTGAGCCAGAGCTGATGACGGAGGTAGCGAAGGAAATCGAGGAGGAGCCTTTTGACATTCTGGATATCAATATGGGATGCCCAGTGCCGAAGGTGGTAAATAACGGTGAGGGTTCTGCTCTTTTGAAAAATCCGGATCTGATCGTGAAGATTGTGAAAAGCGTTTCTTCTGCCATTCAGAAGCCATTGACAGTGAAAGGTTCGCATTGGTTTTTGAGAATGAGCCGGTGGATATTGTAGAGATTGCAAAGCGCGTGGAGGATGCCGGGGCAGCAGCTATTGCAGTTCATGGACGGACACGGCAGCAGTATTATTCCGGGATAGCAGACTGGGAGACCATTGCCAGGGTTAAAGAAGCAGTTTCCATTCCGGTGATTGGAAATGGGGATGTGGATTCGCCGAAAAAAGGCGGAGAAACTTTTCCGGCAGACCGGATGTGATGCGGTGATGATCGGGCGTGCTGTGGAAGGAAATCCGTGGATATTTCGGGAGATGAATCACTATTTTTTGCAACAGGGGAAGAGCTGGCAAGACCTTCTCTGGCAGAGGTGAAAGCGATGATTCTGAAGCATGCGCGAGCGCAGATAGAAATGAAGGGTGAGTTTATCGGCATTCGGGAGATGCGTAAGCATGTGGCATGGTATACAGCCGGGATGCCCCACAGTGCAGGGCTTCGTAGGGAGTCCAATAATATTGAGAGTTATGCGGATTTGGAGAAGCTGCTGGAGAGATTATAATTATGTTCAGAGGATCTGATTCTGCAAAAAATCATTTCAAAAAGATAATAATCAGAAGTATGAGGTCAGGAGGTTTGGGCTGGGAAGGCTGGAACTTGCTGACTTTTCTATAGTTGAAAGGGAAAGATTATGGATAAATTACTGAAATATAATGGTGTGCAGGAAGCACTAAAATTTCTGCGCGAAGATGATGAAAGAACTTTGCAGGAGCACCTGGAAATGTGCCAGATTCCTGCGCCTTCCTATGAAGAAGGGGAGAAAGCGGAATATGTCCGAAAGAAGATGGTGGATGCCGGTCTTTCAGATGTGCACGTTGATGAGGTGGGAAATGTGCTGGGAACCTGGAAAGGGACTGGGAATGGACCGCGAATTATGGTTGCGGGACATACAGACACTGTTTTTCCCCAAGGGAGACAGACCTTACTTTGAAGAAAGAAGGCGAACGCTACAGCTGTCCGGGAATCGGAGACGATACCAGGGCGGTAGCGGAGCTTCTCAGTCTTGCAAGAGCAATGAATGCTGCAGGAATTCGCGGCGAGGAGATATTGTGTTCTGTGCGAATGTGTGTGAAGAAGGGCTCGGCGACCTGAGGGGAATTAAGCATGTATTTAAGGATATGGCAGACACAGAAGGGCGCTACGACGGTTTCGTTTCCATTGATGATAAAAACCTCCGGAATCATCTACCAGGCAGTAGGCAGCGAACGCTATCTGGTAACTTTCCACGGAACCGGCGGACACAGCTTCACCGGCTTCGGAATTCCCAACCCGATTCACGCAATGGGAAGGGCTATTGCGAAAATCAGCGATTTCCAGACACCAAAGAATCCGAAAACTACTTTTAGTGTAGGCGTAGTAAACGGCGGCACGTCTGTAAATGTAATCGCGGCAGAGTGTTCTATGCTGGTGGATCTGCGCTCTGTGGATGCAGGGGAACTTGAGAAATTATCTGCAAAACTCCACCAGGCAATAGAAGAAGCCGTGAATGAGGAAAACGCCCGCTGGGGATATGGAACTTTAAGTTCTGAGAGTACAGGAACCTTTGACGACAATAATATGACAGCGAAAAGCAGTGTGGGAGATACAGCTGGCGCAGTGCCAGTGAATGCTGATAATGGAGACAGGGGAAACCTCAGCAGAAGATGACCGCATTACAGTCACCTTCGAACAAAAGGGCAGGCGCCCTGCTGGTACCCAGGAAAAATCCTGCCAGATTGTCCAGGCTGCAAATGCTGCAAATCAGGCCATTGGCATGGAAACCCTGTACATCGGTGCCGCCAGCACAGACGCCAACATCCCCATCAGTCTTGGAATCCCTGCCATCACCGTGGGCTGGGAGGAAAAGGCGGTGGAGAGCATACCATCCACGAATGGTACGAACCTGCAGAATCCTGGAAAGGACCACAGCGTGACTTGCTGTTGGTGTTGGCGTTATCGGGCTATGAAAATATACGAGAGTATCAGCTTCCACGCATAAATCCGAAAGGAAAATAAAAAAACATCCCCCGGAAAGAATAGTCCCAATAAACGGACATTTCCTTTCCGGGGATGTTGTATTAATTGAACTAGTTCTGATGTTTTTTCGAAGAATTACATAAACCAGAATCAAAGTAAACAGCACAAACAAAATGGAGCAGGACAGTACATAATTCAATGCTGCGCCCATAATTCCCAACTGCTGCACCAGAATCCGGGCAGCTGTGATGGTAATAACTGCGGTGATGGAATAAACTGGAAGCAGGCATTTTCCCCAGCGGATAGAGATAAGGATATTGTAGATCATGTAGACTTCCGCGCTGATTCCACCGCCGATAAGTAAAACTACGAAATGCAGCTTATATGGGGAAAGATCTACACCGTAAATAATCTCCAGCAATGTTCGACCGATGAGATGCCCTCCGGCCACAACAGCCACACAGCAGACAAGGATGATGCCAATGATCCGCAGTATGTACAGTGTGAACTTTTTCACATTATTTTCCCACCATAATTCTGCGATGGTGGTGATGGTAGGCTTAAACACGAACTCGCACATCAGCAATCACAAAAGAAGGCATAAACAGAATGCTATAGTAAGTCTGATATTCATCTGTCATAACGCCAGCCATTGCGTATTTTGGAATGTTGTAGAGCAGCAGGGAAAGAAAAGTACCGATAAACATAGGGGTACAGGTTCGAAGTAACTCCCACACATGAGACATCTGAAGCTTGCGTCCATCCTCTTCATGACCAACGTATTTTCTGGTCATCTGTGAGTTAATGATAAGACACAGAATAAGGGAGGTTGTAGAAGTAGCAACACAGGTGCAGTACAGGTTCTTGGTGATAATAAGCATAGCGGTGAAAAAACTGCGGAATACAGATTTCTCGCCGCCAGCATTTTTTCCCATCTGCTCAACATGGTACTTTTGCTGAAGATTTCCGTGGAAAACATCCTCCACCGCATCAATCATCTTCATCATAATAATAAAAGTGCTGATGATAATATATTCGCCTTTGAAGCTGAAGGAACTGTAAATAATTCCAAACAGCATCATCAGTGCACAGGTGATAATGCGGGAAACCTTATACTCGGAAAAAATATATTTGTGCTCCAGATCCGTGGCCTGATAGGTGCGGACACCATAGCGTCCCACCTGCAGAAGCAGCCTGTGCAGTAGCGTAGCTTAAGGAATAAAAACCCCTGCCAGCTGTGCGCCACACACACGAGTTACCACCAGGAGATACAAAAAGGAGGAGCCTGAGTAACAGGTACTTCCGATCATATTCCATAAAAAGGCTTTTTTTTACATTTTTTTCTTTTTATTCATTTGCTAAAAAAATCTCCATTTATTGGTAATCGCTGCTTAATCCTCAGATGTTATCTGGCGCAGCTGTTCCATAGAGTGCTCACGGAAGCGGGCAATCTGCTCATTTGCATAAGTAAAATCAATTTCTTCGGTAAGCTTCTCGTAAGAAACATCATCCATAGTTCTATCGGTAAGCTTCACCAGATTAAGAAGCTGCTGAACACGGCGGTTCATGTGATGACCGTTTACCTTGGCGAAGAATTTGCGGTTAAAAAATAAGGGCAAAAAACAACACCATGGAAAGAATCAGAAACTACATATTCTGCATTTTTGAAAAGTCCCATCCACTCTGCAGGACCAACTGTGATCTTGCAGTCACATTTCAGAAGTCCGACTAATGGGAAAGGAATGTATACAATACGGTAGCCGGTCTTATTGTGGAGACGGCGGGCGAAGTCTACGATTTCTTTGTTAATTCCCAGCTGGTAAACCAGAATGTATTTTTCTTTATATTTTGGCTCAACCAGAAGCTTATCCCACTCTTCCGCAGTGAGAAGAAGGGTAGGATCGCAGACCACTTCAGGACGCTTCTCTGTGAGATTCTCTACAATGTCAGCCCCATAGTCTTCACGAACCAGAATTTCATCAAAATCGGAAAGCAGTTCTTTATATTTCTGCTGGTATTCTTCCGGCGGAAGATTTTCACCGATACTTGCAGCATAGCTGCATTTCTTTTTTTCCCCTCTTTTACAAAATCAAGGAAATAGGTGGTATCAAAATTGGTAAGCTTGTAATCCCAAATCTGGTCGCTTCCAGCAATATAAATATCGTATTTGCCAGCTACCGGCTGCATTTTACCCTGAATGACAGGCTGGCTGTAGCGCATATGCTTACGGAATTTGTTGCATTTGAAACGGCGGGGAATGTAGCAGATATGGCCGATTGCCCCGTAAATATAGTTAAAAAGTCCTTTCTTTTTTCAGGTTTACAAGGCGGAAAGGATTGCTGATATAGTCGCAGCGGTAATCAATAATTTCCGGCTGGGTGCCGATTTCCTGCAGCTTTTTTCTGAAGCGCATAGCTCTGCAGGATGGCACCGTAATTGTCGTAGTTATGGAAGGTAATCACACCTACTCGTTTTTTTCTGCATAAAGTCCTCCTGACTAATATAAGGTAGATATAATATAACACATAAACGAGAAAATAAACAGTTTTTGCAGGTGGATTTATCAATTAATTCTAAAGTGTTTATGGAAGTTAAAGTTGAAATTGTTAAGGAGTACGCTATAATAGAGATAATGAAATTTACCTGAGAAAGTGGAGGCGAAAAGATGGCGGGATATTTAATCGCAGAAACTACCCGTGAGGAGCGGGAGAAGATTGTTGCAGAATCCCTTGGAAATATTGAGGCGAACTGCGACGGTTGTATGGCAGGACTGGCTGAGATGTATCAGGAATACATTGACGGGAAGAAAGAGCTTCGCCAGATCAATATGGAATTTAACGCAAGATACGTAAAAGGCGAGGACATGCCGGTGAGAAGCCGGTGCCCGGAGTCCTTTTGCTAATAGAAATCAAAGAGGGCACCAAACTGAAATATGAATTGAGGCAGTACGAAGTAACAGAATAAAAAGCAGTAAGAGCAGAAGTTTTCAGTACATGTAACGAAAACTTCTGCCTTTTTTAACCAAATGTTAATAGTTCTTTTTTATTCTGGTGTTATTATGTAAAAAAAGTCGTATTATAATTAATAAGGAAATAAAAGGCTATTGCTAATTACGTCTGCAATAAATACGTTCTAGAATTATTTTAGTTATGGAGAAAAAGTATATGGAAAAAAAAACGTATTAAAGGTTCGCATGCTTGGAACCTTTTTCGTTGGAATATAAGGGAAAAAGAACTGGTACTGGATCGAAATAAAGCATCGAAGACTACACAGCTTTTTCAGCTGCTTATGTTTCATACCGAAGACGGCGGAATTTCCAAAGCTGCTATGATAGATGCCCTTTATGGAAGAGTTGAGGTGGAGAATAAGAACGGAAGCCTGAACAACACCATTTTCAGACTTCGTAAACAGCTGAAGGATATTGGACTTCCAGATAGCAAATACATAAATATCCAGTCCGGAATGTGCTGTTGGGACGGAAATATTGAAGTTCAGGTTGATGTAAATGAGTTCCGGAAACTGATAGAGAAAAAAAAAAAGGAGAAACGGAAGAGGACAAGCTTCATCTCTGGATGCAGGCCTGGAAAATTTATAAAGGTGAATTTCTCCCGGATATGATCGGGGAGCAATGGGTCGCTGTGGAGAATGTCCGGTGCAGAGATGAGTACTTCCGTGTTACAGAGGAGCTGTGCCGCTGGCTGAAGGGGCATGAACGGTATGAAGATCTGCATAAAGTGGCGCACAGAGCCGCCGAAATTTATCCCTTTGACGAGTGGCAGGTCTGGGAAATCGACAGCCTGATCGGAATGTCACGATATAAGGAAGGCCTTGAAGTTTACCAAAACACCGAAAAAGCTTTTATTCGATGAAATGGGAGTGGCCCCTTCGGAGAGATTGTTAAAGCGTTTCAAGCTGATGGGAGAACGGACTTCACAGGCAGCAGGTGCCCTTAGCGATATCAAGGAAAGACTTCGGGAAAAGGATGCTGCAGTAGGAGCATATTTCTGTCCGTTTCCCAGCTTTGTTGACATCTATCATGTATTCAGCCGTATGGTGGAGCGCTCCGGTTTATCCGTGTTTGTTATGCTTTGCACACTGGACTATAAGGCGGATCATGTTTCGGAGGAGGAAGGAACGTGAAAAGTCCGAACTTCTCAGACAGGCCATCCAGTCATCCATACGAAAAGGTGATTTTTACACCAGATACAATGTCCGGCAGTACATCGTCATGCTGATCGAAATCAGCCAGGAAAACTGCCCTATCGTTTCCAAACGAATCGCAAAAAATTCAATAAGCTCTCTGGCGATAAGAAATTCACTCAGGTTGATTTCTATGTGGCATCCATTGGAGAGATGTGTGAAATGGAGGGATAAATTATGGTCTACGATGTGATTTGTGATGAGTATGAACTCATTTGCTCCTGATTTATGGAAAAGACTTGAAAAATGCTAAAAATGCCATAGGAAATCGCTCGTTTTTGCAACTCTTTCGGAAAATGAAAGAGTTGGAGAAAGAGGCAAAGTGATAGAATATATTTAAAAATCATATACTATCTATCATGCAACCGAAAATAATTCCCGATTCGGTTAAAATAAATCTACATATCCAAAGAAAGGAATGAGACATTATGAAAAGAATGGGTATTTAAGAAGATTTCTGGCACTGTTTCTCGCTCTTGTGATGATCATGGCTGATTCATCTGTGACGACATTTGCGG
>VOFI01000823.1_pt1 | contig 57148 bp, 72 predicted proteins | sample 5384131 | NCBI WGS metagenome assembly VOFI01 (sample SAMN12384728, study PRJNA508395) | human gut metagenome | isolation source: healthy gut H | host: Homo sapiens
TCCGGCATGGGAGACCAATCTCTATGCCGTACCCTCACAAAAGAATTCTCTGGCGTGAGCAGGTTCTGCAATAAAAAAACAAACGCACCATGCTGCTTTTCTGCATGGTGCGTTTTTGCTTGTGTACGCTGTAAAAAAAGCGCTGTGCCGGTTTTCTGCACAGTGCTTTTTGTTTTATTTCATGGGTTTCCGCTGTCTTACTTTGCCAGAGCCTGTTCTGCGGCAGCCAGCTTTGCAGCGCAAACGAATACGTTCATTGCCATCTGGAGTTCTTCCTCGGTGGGGAATGTGGGGGAGATACGGATGTTTTCATCCTCCGGATCTACGCCGTGGGGGAACGATGCGCCGGCGCCGGTCAGATACGCCAGCCTCCTTGCACAGAGAAACGATGCGCTTTGCACAGCCCTTCTGGTTGAAGGAGATGAAGTAACCGCCCTGGGGGTTGGACCAGTTGGCGATGCCCAGGTCAGCCAGTTCCTTTTCCAGGGTGTTTTCTACGATCTGGAACTTCGGAGCGATGAGCGCCTTGTGCTTTTTCATGTGTTCTACCAGGTTCTCGAACTTGCCGCCGAAGAAACGCAGGTGACGCAGCTGGTTCATCTTGTCGTATCCGATGGTGGAGAATCCCAGCGCCTTTTTCAGATATGCCAGGTTGTTCTGGCTGGCTGCGATCATCGCAATACCCGAACCCGGATGTGTGATCTTAGAGGTGGAGGCGAACATATAGCAGATATCCTCGTTGCCGGCTTTCTTTGCCTCTTCCAGCAGGTTTGCCTGTACCGGCGGATTGTCTACCAGGTGGTGTACGCAGTAAGCGTTGTCCCAGAAGATACGGAAATCCTTTGCCTTGGGCTTCAGTGCCGCAAAGCGCTTTACGACCTCGTCGCTGTATACCACGCCGCCCGGATTGGAGTACATGGGTACGCACCAGATCGCCTTGATGGTGTCGTCCTCAGCCACCAGCTTTTCCACGATGTCCATATCCGGACCGTTTTCCTTCATGGGAACGTTCACCAGCTCCATGCCCAGGAATTCGCTGACTGCAAAGTGGCGGTCATAGCCCGGTACCGGACAGAGGACCTTCACCTTGTCATACTTGCCCCAGGGCTTGCTGCCCATGACGCCGTTGGTCATTGCCAGGGACATTGCCCAGTACATGATGTTCAGGCTGGAGTTGCCGCACACGATGACATCTTCCGGCTTGACGCCCAGCATGGGAGCGAAGAATTCCTTTGCCTCCGGCAGTCCGTCCAGGCAGCCGTAGTTGCGGCAGTCCAGTCCGTTGGATGCCTTATAGTCATCCTCAGCCAGGCAGTCGGTGATGCCGTTGGTCAGATCCAGCTGTTTCGGCGACGGCTTGCCACGGGACATATCCAGTTTCAGACCCTGTGCCTGAAACGCCTCGTACTGCTTTTTTACAGTCAGCGGCAAATGCTTCCAGTGCTTCTCGATTCATCTCTGCTACTCTCATGATTTTCACCCGGTCCGCATCCCGGCGGACACTGCTCCTTTTGCATAAATTTGGGGAGTCGTTCCCGGAATTAAGACATACTCCGTGCGCAGGCAGTCCTGCACACACTGCAATTCTTATTATAACACATCTTTCACTGGAGTGCAAGTGTTCTCCGTGAAAAAACACTCGTTAATTTTTTACGCACACCGTGGAAGAGAAAGACAAAAGCAGCCCTTCCGGAATGGGAAGGGCTGCGGTATGAACGGTTTGCGGTCAGACCAGACCGCCACGCTGGTAGAATCCTGCCTGGATGATATAGGTGCAGCCGCTGAGGAAATGATAGCGGTCACCGATGGGACAGAGCAGGATAGACTGGGCGAATGCCTCGCCGGCGAATTCCTCCGCTGTTTTGCGGATCAGTTCCAGATGCTCCGGCGTAAAGCCGAAACCGTAGAGGTTCACGTGTTCTGCGGCGTACAGGTAGTGCAGTGCCTGGAGCATCACGCAGAATTTTTTCACCGTCTCTGCGGCGATCTCCTGTAAGGGCTGGTCGGTCTCTGCCGCCGTCAGCAGGGATGCCGGCGTGAGCCGGGACAGGTCGCCGTTCAGCGCCGCAAACAGTGCCGGGGTGTTCTCTTCGGAGAAGACCGGGCGGATTTTGTCTGCCACAGCCTCTGCGGAAAGCTCTGCCCGGACGCTGCCCCTGGGATAGCCCTCCATGGCTCTGCCGTCCGGATCGACGCACAGACGCTCGATAAAGGCATCTCCGGCAGCTGCCGCCAGCAGGGGCGTGTTCCCGTTGATGGGGATGGCGTGATAGCTGCCGCTGTCCCAGTACAGGAATACCTGGTTCTCCGCCTTGGCGTGGATCTCGTTGTAGTGCAGTCCTGCCATGGCAAATTCCAGACGGCGCTGTTGATATAGATCGGCAGGTGCAGGCTGTCCTCCAGCGCCTTTTGCAGCGCCGGAAAGACCGGACAGGTCTCCGTGCCTTCCTCCAACCCCATCATTTCATAGGCAGAGGGCATGATGCCCACGCCGATACCCAGAAGATTCTCCCGGGGGAGAGACAGCTGTTCTGGAGCATTTTTTCCAGGATGTCGTCCAGCAGCGACACCAGCTTTTCCGGTGTCATGTCACCCTCGTGGGCGATCAGCTGTTTATCCAGCGCTGCCGCATTTAAGGTAGTCAGACCGATGGAGACTTCCTTTTCGTCCACGTAGATGCCCACTGCAAATTTATATGTTTCATTGATGTCCAGCAGGATCTTTCGTCTGCCCTTGCGAACCTCGCCGCTGGGGTTCACCGGCTCTTCGCCGACCTCTTCCAGGATGTGCTGGTCGATCATTTCGTTGGTGATGATCGTCACTGCCGCACGGGTGATCCCCAGAATTGCCGAAATGTCCACACGGGAGATGGGACCCTGTTCCCGGACAACCTTCAGGATCTGCATCCGGTTGCGCCGTTTCAGATCCAGTTTACTGATACCGCAGTCATTCATGTTTTTCTTCCTCTTTTTTGAAATCAGATTGCTGAGCGTGTTTCGCAGGATTCCCGTTCGGGATGCTGTGCAATCTGCACACGGCTAAATACGAAACGGACGCTTATTTATCTATTTTACCATATGCAAAACCGGTTTGCAAGGTGTCTGCGGATTTTACTTAAAAATTTACAAAAATGACACGGAACGGAACAGGTTATGCCACAACCGAAAAAAAGATAGAAAAATGCGTGAGAAAATTCGGACACCGGCAGCGAATGCAGTTGGAACTGCGGAGAAATTGGAAGAGCGTTGATTTTGTTTGTTCATATTTTTGCTTAAAAAGGTGTGCCGGACTTGAAAAAGTAAGTTGCAGGCTTGATGGAAAGTCTGATTCCCCTGTCCCGAAAGGACAGGGGGGATAACCCCTCAGTCAAGCCTACGGCTTGCCAGCTGTTAGGGAGCCAAAAGAAAAGTCTCCTCTTATAGAGGTGATTCCCCACGGGGTGGGGAAATGTCACCGTAGGTGACAAAGGGGACCGCTCAGTACGAGATGCCCGACAGGGCAGAGGAGTCGATATGTCCCCCTTGAAAAGGCACCCGAAGGGCGTGCCTTGTGCTGGGATGTCAGCGTAAGCTGACAGGGGGGATAACCCCTCAGTCAAGCCTACGGCTTGCCAGCTCCCCCTGTTAGGGGAGCCTATGAACAAGACAAGTTCTACAGGTACTTTAATATCGAAAATCCACCTCTATAAAAATTGATTTTCTTTCCCCGACTTGACAAAACCGCCGAAAATGGGTATAATAAAAAGTAATCAACTTTTTTATGATGCTATTATGCAGAATGTTCACAAAGTGTTGCATTCTGCACAGTCGGGGTAGATGGGCAGAGCCGCCGGAGATTTCCGGTGCAGTTTTGCCGGCACGAGAAACGCAGCAGAGACAGCCGAGACGGAATTGCCCCGGGCTGTCCCAACCGAGAGAGAACTGATAAGATGAAAAAAGAAACACTGTTACACTCCAAGAAGATCCAGAAAATGATTACACAATATAAGCACGATATGCAGCTGGTGGATCAGCTGACTGCCGATGCAGCGCCCCACTATGAGATCGAGCAGGAACTCTATGTGAAACATGAGGTAAAGCGTGGGCTCCGTGACCTGGACGGCAAGGGCGTTCGTGCCGGGCTGACGACTATTAGCAAGGTATCTGCGACCCAGATGGTGGACGGCAGGGAAGTGCCTGCGCCGGGACAGCTGCTGTACCGTGGCATCCCCATCGAAGAGCTGGTGCAGGGCTTTATCACCCATGACCGCTTTGGGTTCGAAGAGATCGTCTATCTGCTGCTCATGGGACATCTTCCGCAGGAGGAACAGCTCCGCCAGTTCAAGGGGCTGCTGGCAGACTATCAGGAACTGCCCAACCACTTCAACAGCGGCGTTATTATGAAGATGCCCAGCGACAATATCATGAACACCATGGCGAAGTGCGTCCTGGCGCTCCACGCCTATGACCCCAAGCCAGATGACACCAGTCTGCCCAATGTGATGCGGCAGTGCATCCAGCTGGTGGCACAGTTCCCGTCTCTGGCGGTGTTCGGCTATCAGGCATCCATGTACTTCCGGAACGACAAGAGTATGCTCATCCGGAATCCCGACCCGAACCTTTCCATTGCGGAGAATATTCTGTATATGATGCGCCCGGACGGCAAATACACCCGTCTGGAGGCAAAACTTCTGGATCTCTGCCTGGTGCTGCACGCAGAACACGGCGGCGGCAACAACTCTGCCTTTACGGTACACGTGGTCTCCTCCTCCGGAACGGATACCTATTCTACCATTGCGGCGGCGCTGGGTTCGCTGAAGGGACCGAAACACGGCGGCGCAAACATCAAGGTCATGGAAATGTTCGAGGATCTGAAAAAGCACTGTCCCGACTGGACGGACGAGGACGCACTCCGGGCATATCTCCAGGGACTGCTCCGGGGCGAGGGCTTCGACCACAGCGGTCTGATCTACGGCATGGGTCATGCGGTCTACTCCGTCTCCGACCCCAGAGCCGTGATCCTGAAATCCTTTGTGGAACAGCTGTCCAATGAAAAGGGCTGCCACGACGAGTACCAGCTCTATGCGTCTGTGGAGCGTCTCGCCAAGGAAGTCATCACCCAGAACCGGAAGATTTATAAAGGTGTCTGCGCCAACGTGGACTTCTACAGCGGCTTTGTTTATCGGATGCTGGGGCTGCCCATGGATCTGTTTACGCCTATCTTCGCCATTGCACGCATCGCCGGCTGGTCGGCGCACCGGCTGGAGGAACTCATCAACTGCAGGAAGATCCTTCGCCAGGCATATCTTTCCGTGGCAGAGCCGCAGGAATATGTGCCGCTGGAAGAGCGATAAGAGGAAAGACAGCACCGCAAAAGCTTTGTACAATGCTGCCATAGGAATTTCTGTGGTTTTTTCGAAAAACACTTGCAATTTCTGTAAGAGTATGCTATAATACAATTATCTGATGCGTTGACATCAGGACGGATTCCGGAATATAGGTGTGCGGGTCCTGTGCAACAAAGCACCGTGAACCATGTCAGGCGGGGGACCGAGCAGCATTAAGCGGATGTGTTTGTGTGCCGCAGCAAACCTGCACACCTATGTTCCGGAATTTTTTGACGCAAAAATGCGTTTCTGCTGGGAGGTGTAAGGGTTGTATCAAGCATTGTATCGGAAGTGGCGGCCGAGGTCGTTTGACGATGTGATCTCACAGCCGCACATCACCACAGCGCTCCGGAATCAGATCCGGGAAGAAAAAACAGCCCACGCCTACCTCTTTACCGGCTCCCGTGGTACAGGAAAGACCACCTGCGCCCGTATCCTGGCAAAGACGGTGAACTGCGAACACCGCACCCCGGAAGGGAATCCCTGTCTGGAATGCGAGATCTGCCGTGACGCAGAGCGTGGGGCGCTGGCGGACATCATCGAGATCGACGCAGCGTCCAACAACAGCGTAGAGGACATCCGGGATCTCCGGGAAGGTACGGTGTATCTGCCGGAGCGCTGCTGCTATAAGGTGTATATCATCGACGAGGTGCATATGCTGTCTCCCAGCGCCTGGGGCGCTCTGCTGAAGGTCATGGAAGAACCGCCGGAATACGTGAAGTTTATTCTGGCGACCACGGAGGTACACAAAGTGCCGGCGACCATTATTTCACGCTGCCAGCGCTATGATTTCCACCGCATCCGCACTGCTGACATTGCGGCACGGCTCACCTATATTGCCGGCGAGGAGAACCTGTCTCTCGACCCGGCGGCGGCGCAGCTGATCGCACATCTGTCGGACGGCGGTATGCGTGATGCCCTGTCTCTGCTGGATCAGTGTGCATCCGGCGGCGATGCCATCACGGCGGCATCGGTCACAGCGGCTGCCGGGTTGCCGGACGGGACAGCGTGTTTGCCATTCTGGAGGCTGTCCAGGCACAGGATGCGGCAAAGGCGCTGGAGATCACCGGGGCGCTCTACGACCAGTCCAAGGACATGGTGCGGCTCTGTGACGAACTGCTGGAACAGCTGCGGAACATGATGCTGCTGAAATCCGGGTCGGGACAGCCGGAACTGCTGACCTGTCTCCCGGACGAGCAGCCACGGCTGGAAGAGCTGACCCGTCAGCCGTCCCTGGACACCATCCTGCGGCAGATCGCACTGTTACAGGACTGCCGGGAGCGGATGCAGCGCAATCCGGGCAAGCGTGTGGAACTGGAAATGGCGCTGCTGCAGCTTGCCGTGCCGCATCTGGCTGCCCCGGTGCAGACCGCTCCGGTACAGGCTGCCGCTCCGTCTGCACCGCAGGTACAGCCGGCTGTGCCGGAAACGCCTGCCGCCCAGCCGGCAGAAAGCGAATCTCCGGCGGCGGAATCCAAGCCGCTGAAAGCCTCGGACTTCAAGCCGGTGGGCAACTGGGCAGACATTCTGGCAGCATACCAGGCAGTCAACCCGGCGGTCTCCGGCAGTCTGGCGGAATCCTCGGCGTTTGTGGCAGGGAATACCATGCTGATCGTGGCGAAAAACCGGTTTTTCCTCACGCTGCTGAAAAGCAAGGAAAACGCCGTTTCGCTCCGGGAGACTGTCAAGCAGTTCCTGGGCGTGGAGTATAACATCCGTGCCAAGTGCAGCGAGCCGGAACAGCAGGCATCCAAGGCGCAGAACCTGGTGCAGAAAGCCATGGCGAACCACCTGGATACGGCTGTGGAGAACGAATAATACTGTGAAAACCGCATCCGAAGTGATGCGAAAGACAAGACAGCGTTTGGATAGAGCTGATTTGTTTTGTGTGTTGCCTTAAAAAGAAAGGCAGATGTTCACAGAGCGGACAGAGGAGTGAAAAAGCAAAATCCCCCTGTCAGCTTTGCTGACATCCCCCTTTCAAGGGGGACATTTTCAAAATATCAAAATCAGCGATAAGCGCTGTGATATATTGCTATACTGAAAGGAAAGATTATCTCATGAGAGCAAGATTACCGAAACAGAACCAGGGCGGCGCCCAGAATATGAACGCAATGATCCGTCAGGCACAGAAGATGCAGGACGAGATCTCCGAACTCCAGGAGGACATCGAGAGCCGTGAGTTTACTGCAACCGCAGGCGGCGGCGCAGTCAGCGTAACTGTAACCGGCAAAAAGACAGTCAAGGCACTGGAGATCAAGCCGGAGGTCGTTGATCCGGAGGACATCGAGATGCTCCAGGATCTGATTATCAGCGCTGTCAACGAGGCAGTGAACCAGGTAGAGGCTACCACAGAGACAGAGATGAGCAAGATCACCGGCGGTGTTTCTCTGCCGGGTCTGTTTTGATCGGTAAGAATGGCTGGATACAATGCGCTTCCGCTGGAGCTTCTGGCGGAGGAGTTCGCAAAGCTGCCGGGCATCGGGCTGAAAACAGCACAGCGCCTGGCGTATTCCATCATCTCCCGTCCGGAAGAGGACGTGGAGCGGTTCGCCAACGCACTGCTTGCCGCAAAACGGGACATCCATTACTGCCCCTGCTGTCAGAATCTGACGGATCTGGAGATGTGTCCCATTTGTGCGGACGATGAGCGTGACCACAGCGTGATCTGCGTGGTGGAGAGTCCCAAGGATGTCACGGCGCTGGAACGCACCGGCGAATACACCGGAGTATACCATGTGCTGCACGGTCTGATCTCTCCCATTGACGGGGTGACGCCGGACAAGCTGCGCATCCGGGAACTGCTGGCACGGCTGCAGAGCGGCGAGGTACGGGAGGTCATTATGGCAACGAACCCCACCGTGGAGGGCGATGCCACCGCCATGTACCTGGCGCAGCTGCTGGAACCGCTGGGAGTCAAGGTCACACGTCTGGCATTCGGTCTGCCGGTAGGCGGCTCGCTGGAATATGCCGACGAGGTGACGCTGTTCAAGGCGCTGGAAAACCGGACAGCAATGTGAGCGCTGTTTTTACAAGAAATATTCGCCCTGTTCGTGGGGGATTCTCCGCAGGCAGGGCGATTTTTTATCATGTGGGATGAGAGACTTCTCAGTCAAGCCTAGCGACTCCGACCGCACTGCGTGCCACATCCTCTGTAGAGGAGCCAAAAGAAAAGAGGAGATGCCCGACAGGGCAGGGGAATATATTATCCTAGGGAAAACTTGTTCAACCCGTCCGGCGGAATTCGCTCGTTCCTCGCTGTCCGCCTCTGGCTTGCAAACGCCTTTGTTTGCCTTTTCCTGTGTGTGCAGTGTTGGCATTCTGGGTGTTTGTTCTGGGCGTGGTTTTTGTTTTTTATATAGCGTTTGCCACGCAAAAAGTCTCCTCTTCTAGAGGAGATGCCCGACGGGGCAGAGGAGTCGATTTGTCCCTCTTGAAAAGAGAAATGTAGGGGGCGATGCCCAGCTCGTCGCCCAGTGGAAATGGCGACGGCAGACTTGCCAAGGATAGCAAGTCACATCGCCCCGTTCCCCTTTTTTGTAAGCTTTCCCAAAAATTACCCTTCTTTTTTTCTTTACTGAAAAGAAAAAAGAAGCAAAAAAGAAAAGCTTATTGCCTACCCTTTTATAAAAAGGCGATGTATCACACGACTGGCAGTGTGATGCGATTAGATTACGCACAACAAAAATCCCCGGAGGGGTAACAGGCTGCTGCTGCCGCCGTAACACTGCCCTTTTTGAACGTTAAATTGGGGCGAAAGGTCAGCGGCGACCCGCCGCATATGATAGAAAGGTACAAGTACAATATGATTACTGTTTCCAATGTCAGTCTGCAATTCGGCGGCGACACGCTGTTTAAGAATGTAGACCTTCAATTCAACCCCGGCAACTGTTACGGCGTCATCGGCGCAAACGGTGCCGGAAAATCCACGTTTCTGAAAATTCTCTGCGGTCAGCTCAAGCCCACCACCGGCGAGGTGACCATCCCCAAAAATCTCCGCATGAGCGTCCTCAAGCAGGATCACTTCGCCTACGACGCATACACTGTCCTGGATACCATTATCATGGGCAACCAGCGGCTGTATGACATCATGCAGCAGAAAGACGCTCTCTACGCCAAGGAGGACTTCACCGAAGAGGACGGCATCCTGGCATCGGAGCTGGAGGCGGAGTTTGCCGAACTGGACGGCTGGGAGGCAGAGGCAAACGCCTCTAAGCTGATCCAGGGTCTGGGTCTGCCGGAAAGTCTGCTCTATCAGCAGATGGCGGCCCTGTCCGGTAACGAAAAGGTGAAAGTCCTGCTGGCGCAGGCGCTGTTCGGCAATCCGGATATCATCCTCATGGACGAGCCGACCAACCACCTGGACATTGACGCCATCGCCTGGCTGGAGGACTTTCTGTCCGAGTATTTCGGTACGGTCATCGTGGTTTCCCATGACCGTCACTTCCTCAACGACGTCTGCACCCACATCGTGGACATCGACTATACCAAAATCAAAATGTACGTGGGCAACTACGAATTCTGGTATGAGTCCAGCCAGATGATGCAGCGCCTTATCAAACAGCAGAACAAAAAGGTGGAGGATAAGATCGCCGAGCTAAAAACCTTTATCGCCCGGTTCTCTGCCAACAAGTCCAAGTCCAAGCAGGCGACTTCACGCCGGAAACTGCTGGATAATCTGACCGTAGAGGAACTGCCGGCATCCAGCCGCCGCTATCCGTTTATCGGATTCGATATGGATCGGGAACTGGGCAAGGAAGTCCTCCAGGTCAACGGCATTTCCAAGACGGTGGACGGCGTGAAACTGCTGGACAACGTCAGCTTTACCCTGGGACGCTCCGACAAGGTGGCGTTTATCGGCGAGGGCGAGCAGGCGATCACCATGCTGTTCAAGATCCTCATGGAAGAGGAAGAGCCGGACGAGGGTACGTTCAAGTGGGGCGTTTCTACCTCTACTTCGTACTTCCCGGTGGACAATTCCGCTTATTTCAACGATAATGACGACTCCATCCTGGACTGGATCCGGCAGTATTCCACCGCAGACGAGACCGAGACCTTCCTCCGGGGATTCCTGGGGAGAATGCTGTTCTCCGGCGACGATATCTACAAGCCGGTAAAGGTGCTGTCCGGCGGCGAAAAGGTGCGCTGTATGTTTGCCCGGATGATGCTGTTCCACTCCAACGTGCTGCTGCTGGACAGACCCACCAACCACCTGGACCTGGAGTCCATCACCGCCGTCAATAACGGTCTGGTGAACTTCAAGGGCGTTGTTCTTCTGTCCTCCCACGACCACGAAATTCTGGAGACTGTGGCAAACCGCATTATCGAGATCACCCCGGACGGCTGCATCGACCGCCAGGGCACGTATGAGGAATACCTGGTCTGGAAAAAGGAAAACGGGAAATAGGGATAAGGCTGTTTCAAATTTTTTGTATAACCCGGCGCTCTCCGGGCATACTGAAAGTGTGCCGTCCGGCGCATTGGTCCGGCGGTAACTTCCTTTAGAATTGGAGAGAACGTCATGGAAATCAAAAAGAAGAACAGCAACATCCACTGCTCCGTTACCCAGTGTAAGCACAACATGGTCAACGAGAACTACTGCGGTCTGGACTGCATCTGCGTGGGTACCCACGAGTCCAATCCCACAGTTCCGGAATGTACCAACTGCGATTCTTTCGTAAAGCGCAGCGGCGCTGAGGGCTGAGTCTAGGAATTCCGCCTGTGCGGTGAAAGCCGCCGGGAAAAGTGCGGCACCGCATTTTTCCCGGCTACATAGGGCTGGGCGGAAGAAACATCCGGCTGGTTTCGTCAAACTGCACAAAAAAGCGGGTGCATAAAATTGCAAAACGGCAAAAAAGGGGAAATCCCTTGTACATTGCATGGTTTTCGGGTATAATAAGAGAGTACTCAAGTTCCGAAGGAGGTAGAATTTTCATGTATGATAAAACGATGACGTTTTCTGTCAGTGATGAAAAAAGAGATTGAGATGAAGAAAACGCTGATGCTTGTATATGATGTGACCGGGATGAACTGCTCCAGGCATTGGTAAAGTCTTATCTGAATCAGTGATCCGGAGCGCATAGAACGGATATACAATAACGCATGGAAAAGCCGCACCGTAGGTCTGCGTACAAGCAGAAGACGGTGCGGCTTTTTGCTGTCCTCCCGTAAAAGACGATTGTGTGCGTCACGCTTTATCTACAGACCATTCCATAAATTCAAATAAGAATTGCACAGTACATTTGGTTTGTTTTATACATTCCGTCAATTGACAAAATATGCAAATCATGGTACACTGACTATAAGAAGGAAAATCGACCAAAAAAAGAACCAAACGCACAAAAAGTGGGATGCCTATTTGTTGAACTATACAAATGGTGGCAAAAACCGTTGACGTAATTATATAAAAAGTGCTATAATAAGAAGAGAAGATTTCGTGCGTTTTCCCACTTTGCATGGAGAGGATGGATATATCATGAAACGCATCCATAAAAAGATACTGGCAATTTTTACGGCAATATTGCTTGCAGTAACAACATTTGTGCTTGCAGGGGAAAAAACATTTTCAGCGTGGGCGGTGGACGATCTTGAGACCGTCGATGAGACCACATCCCAGACAGAAGGAAACATGGGAGATATTTATATCGGAAACGTGGAAATTCCGCTGGATCAGCTGATCCAGAATCATTATAAGGTCACAATTCCGGTAACTATGCCCAATAATACCGGTTTTTCGATCTTACAGTTTGGTGTAAAGTGGGACGTAACAAAAATGTCCGTCCAAGGCGCACGCTGTACCGGCGATATTCAGCTGCCTGTGCTGACGTTTTCGGATGACAAGCGGCAGATCTGGATGATGTTCCTGGAGGCGGACTGCAAGGAGACCAACCTCTGCTCGCTGACAGCACTGCTCAACAGCGATGTCAAAGTGGGCGATGGAAACCCGGCGCAGTATACAGACCCGTCCATGAAAGCGCATGATGTCAACATCGTGTCCGGCTCGATCACCGTTGTGGACGATGTGGCATCTGAGGTAGACCTGGAGCTGGGCAGCGTAAAGGTCAGTATGCGTGATCTGGACGAACATGACTACATGGTAGAAGTTCCGGTCACAGCATCCAAAAATACGGGATTCTGTGACATGGTCTTTGGTTTCCGCTGGGACACCAGCAAGGTCACCGCAGAGCCGCCGTCGGGAGATACCCCGGAAGGGCTGTCTCTGATCCCGACCATTGACAACAAAAACGGCGTGGGGTGGATTCATGTCATCTCCAGCACGCCCTATACCGGGTCGGAGATCTGTACCCTGCGGTTTACGATTCCGGACACCGCAAAGCCCGGACAGTCTTTTGCCATCACGGGCTGTATGCAGAACGGAACACAGACCGCATCGGTCGCAAACCGTTCCGGTGCGGCAGGAACGCTTACCATACAGGACGGCAAGATCATGGCGGCATCCACACAGGCGGCCAATCCCTTTGCCTTCGGCAAGGTGGTGCTGCCGGAGATCAACGTGGCAATGGAGGATCTGGAGTCCAGCGACTATCTGGTCTCTGTCCCGATCACCATTACCGAGGGCAGCTGCTTTACCCAGCTGGCATTCGGCGTGAAGTGGGACACCAATGATCTGAGCATTGTCAGCTGTACCTGTGACGACACCAAAAATCTGGGCATGATGGAGTCCTATTATGAAAACGATGACGGCGCATGGCTGCAATTTTTGTATCGTGGGACATATGATGCCTTTACCGGTTCGGAACTCTGTACGCTGACGTTCCGGGTGCGCTCGGATATTTCTCTGGGCGACAAGATCATTCTGACCCCTTCGGACACCAGCGATGAGGGCGACAGCATGATGATCGGCAGCACCAAGGGAACATACGGCGATCTGAATATGCAGAAGGGTTCGATCAAGCTGGTCAGCCCCGATGAGCTGACTGCTGCGGCAACGGTGAAGATCGGCGATGTGGAGATCACCGAATACAATCTGTGGCTGAAAAGCTATCTGGTGGATATCCCCATTACATTAAATCGAAACAGCGGCATTTCCGGCATCTCCTTCGGCGTTGCGTGGGACAAGGGCGTAGATCACGCCAGTGTGCTGGACAGTACGGATATCTCCGTCCTGGGCGTAAACAGAGACTTTACCACAGACCCGGACCAGGCGTGGCTGGAGTTCAACTGTGTAGACCCGTCGGGCGGCTATGTCTATTGGGACAAGAACCTGGGCGTTCTCAAGCTGCGCCTCAGTGAAGATCTGAAAGCAGGAGATGTGATCACCCTTTCTGGCGTGAGCCTGTCTGCAGGCGGCGTGGTGGCGACGGTGGAATCCGCCGACGGCTCGCTTTCGTCTCCGGCGCTGGTCTCCGGTTCTATCCGCATTCTACCGAATCCGGACACCACGGAAACCACACCGGCAGAGACCACGGAAACCACAACAGAAACCACCACGGAAACCACAACTGCCATAGAGACAACCACTTCTGCGGAAGAATCGACCACAGAAACTACCACTTCGGCGGAGACGACCACCTCGGAAAGTTTCACCACCGAAGAGACAACGACAGAAACCACAACGACAACGGAAACTGCGACAGAATCCGAGACGACAACCACAGTTTCGGAAACGACTGCGCCGGCAACTACCACAAGTCACAGCACAACGGTTCGTGGGAATCGGCTGAACCGCACGACGCTTACCATTCGTGCCGGACAGACCAGCCGGCTGGAATTCTATCCGGCGGACGGCAGCGGCGAGGACTGCGTCTGGCTCAGCTCTGACCCCAATGTGGTAAAGGTTTCTCCCACCGGAAATGCTGCGCAGATCGAACTGGTCGGCGGCAGAACCGGCACGACGGAAGTCACTGTGCTGTATGCAGGGCAGGTGTATTCCTGCCAGGTTGTCCTGGCGGCAGACACCCAGTCCTCCGGCGATGTGAACGGAGACAGCCAGACCGATCTGAGCGACCTGGTAACGCTGAATAAGATCCTGGTGGGACAGGTCGCCCCGGACGGGGATGAGAGCCAGAGCGCCGATCTGAACGGTGACGGCTATGTGGACAGCCGGGACGCACTGCTGCTGATGCAGCTGTTAATGCAGCGTGGACTGCTCAGCTAGGGCGGCGAATAAAAAAGATTTTATCACACTTGTTTTTTCTTTATTTTTCTCTTTTCAATCTGTGAAAAAGCGATGCAGGGCTTGCACAAAAGCCTGTCCTGCACCGCTTTTTCATTTTGCCGTGTTGTTTCCATGCAATTTATGAGCGGCAAAGGGTATACTGTGATTGTCTGTAGCATCGCAGCCGGCGCTGTCGTTGACTTTTCGAAAAAAATTGTGGTACACTAAATAAGGTAAGGCAAACGCATTTTGCCTGCAAATTCTGTGGAAGGAGGAATGGCTGTGATCAGTTTCGTGTGGGACTGCGGCGGCTGACATCGCACTGGAAACCGCTGCTGCTGTTTGAACTGCTGTGGAAAGTGTTGACTGTGCTGGTGATCGCCCCGGCGTGTGCCGGACTCATCCAGCTTGCTATTCGTGGCGCAAAGCTGAACTATCTCACCACATCCAACCTGGTGAAATTTCTCCGTTCGCCCTGGACCATTCTGCTGATCGCAGTGATCCTTCTGCTGGCGGCGCTGTATACCCTGTTCGAGATCTCGGCAGTCTGTACCTGTTTCCGCCAGCCCCGGCAGCAAGGTGTTCGGGTCACGCTGGGGCATATGGTGCGCTCCGGACTGCATTCCCTGGTGCATTTTTTTTCGGGGCGGCGGACCGCTTTTGGTGCTGCACCTGCTGGTGCTGATCCCGCTCATGCAGTTTTCGGCGACTTCCGGTATTTTCACCGCAATGGGAATCCCGGATTTTTTCGCCTATTATATGACGAAAAAGGAATTTCTCCTGCCATCTATGTGGCGGTGATCGTCCTGTGCTGTCTGCTCTCCATTCGCTGGATCTTTTCCAGCGTGCTGTTTACCCAGAACCAGTGCAGCTATCGCAGTGCCAGAGCCGCCAGCGCCGAGCTGGTACGTGGACGTTTCTGGAAAACGTTTTTTCTCCGTGCTGTTGTGGAACTGCTGTTATTTTGCAGTGCTGCTGGCATTTTTATGCCTTATCATGCTGGGCGTGCTGATGGTGATTCACGGGACGGAAACAGCAATGTCATCACATCCCAGGCGATGCGCATTTTGAAACTGCTGATACAGCTGGTGCTGTGGAGCTTTTCGTTCTTCGCAACGCCCATCTGCATGGCGCATCTGACGGCACTGCTGGAAAAGCGCTGCGCCCAGCTGCCGGAGGTGGCCCTGCCGGAACCCATTCCTCTGAGCCGGAGCGCAAAGCCCATTCGCCGCAGCACAGCGCTGGTGACTGCCGGCTGTTTCACGGTGGCAGCCCTGGGGCTGAACCTGTCCTATGTGTACAGCGTGTTCACCGGCAAGGCGAATTTCCAGCTGGCGCTGTTCCAGAATCCCACCGTTATGGCGCACCGGGGACTGTCTGCGGATGCGCCGGAGAATACGCTCTATGCGTTTTCCGATGCCATTTCCGTAGGTGCGGATTTCATTGAACTGGATGTGCAGCAGACCAAGGACGGCGTTTTGGTGGTGATGCACGACTCAATCTGAAACGCACTACCGGCGTAAACAAGGACATTTGGGATGTGAACTATGCAGACATCCAGGATTTGGACGCCGGCAGCTGGTTTGACCCGGCGTATGCCAACGCACGTATCCCGACCCTGGAAGAGACACTGCAAGTTGTGGACAAACGGGCAAAGCTGAACATCGAGATCAAGCCCACAAAGCACGGTTCGGATACCCTGGAGCAGGATGTGGCGAATCTTATCACGGAATATCACTACACGGATGCCCGCTATGTGACATCGTTTTCCTATGGTTCGTTGAAAAAGGTGAAAGAGGTGAATCCGGATATTCGCACCGGATATCTGATGAGCGTGGCATACGGGCAGTTTTACTCCCTGCAATATGCGGACGCATTCAGTCTGAACAAGGTGTTCGTCACCAGCCAGGTGGTCAATGCCGCCCACCAGCAGGGCAAGCAGATATTCGCCTGGACGGTGAACAGCGTGTCGGAGGTGCGCAGTCTGTGCAATCTCCACGTGGACAGTATCATCACGGACGATCCGGTCATGGTGCAGAATGTGGTTTCACGGGACAGCACCAGTGAGACCCTGCGGTCGGTGCTGGATTATTTTATCAATTAGGGTGTGCCTTGTGCTGGGATGCTGACATGGGATATGTAGGGGGCGATGCTCGCATCGCCCCTTAATTTCTGGAAGCACTGTCCTAGGGACAACTCCCAAAAACCGTTCGGCGGAATTCGCTCGTGCCTCGCTGTCCGCCTTAGGCTTGCAAACGCCTTTGTTTGCCTTTTCCTGTACTTGTAATGTTGACTTTCAAGATATTTCTTGTGCAGATGGTTTATGTTGTTATTACGGCGTTTGCCACGCAAAAGGTCTCCTCTTCTAGAGGAGATGCCCGACAGGGTAGAGGAGTTGTCTTGCCAATAAGTTCTCCCAAGAGTTATTCTTCTTTTTTTTCTTTACTGAAAAAAAAAAAAAAGCAAAAAAAAAAAGCTTTTCGCCTACCCTTGTTCTGCAAGGCAACGTATTACACGATTGGCAGTGTGACTCCTCAGTCAAGCCTACGGCTTGCCAGCTCCTCTGCAGAGGAGCCTTATATCGAGATATCGAGTTTTCTAAACAAAAATCCCCCGGAGGGGGGTCATAGGCAGCTTGCCTGCCGTGACGCTGCCCTTTTTTTGAACGTTAAATTGGGGCGAAAGGTCAGCGGCGACCCGCCGCAAAATCCCGCCGCATTCTGAAAGGAAAAAGCTGCTATGCGCCTATTCACCGCTCAGCTCCCCACACATGAAAAATCTCTGGAACACGCCGCCGCCTATGCGCTCCTTACCCATGCAGTAGAGGTCATTTACCATATGCCCTTACCCGATATCGCACGGGATTCTCATGGAAAGCCCTATTTTCCGGCGCACCCGGAGATCTGTTTTAACCTCAGCCACTGCCGTGGACTGGCGGCGTGCGGCATCTCTGATGCCGTCCTGGGGTGGACTGCGAATCCATCCGTCCTCTGCGGCCCGGCGTGCTGCACCGCTCTTTTTCGCCGGATGAATCCCGGTTTGTGCTGGAAAGCCCGTGCCGGACGAATCCTTTTTCCGGCTCTGGACGCTGAAAGAATCCTTTGTCAAGGCGCTGGGAATCGGCATTTCCTATCCGCTCCACACGGCGGTTTTTGCCCTGGACGGCGAAACGGTCACGGCACACCCGGACGGCTGGCAGTTCCGGCAGTTCCGGCTGGAAAGCGGTCATGTGGTCTCCTGCTGTGTCTCGCCCGGGGATACGCTCCCGGCATTTCCGGAACATATCGCAATATAACGCCGCCTGTGGGTGTCGCCTTTGTAAAAGTCACCCGTAGCGGCTTTTTTTCTTTGTGTAGAACGCCAAAAATCGCCAAATACGCTGAATAGAAATGGAAAGTTTACATTTCATTATTTTCAGTATGATATAATGGACAACAAGAGGAAATACCAGTTCTGCCGAAAGAGGCAGATCGTCAGGAAAAGGAGAAGAATGAAGATGGAGAAAACCAAACAAAGACTTGCCGGGGATACCCACAGCGGCGCCGGTCTGCTGAGACGGATGGCGGCGGCAGTGGTGTCCGTGGTTCTGCTGGTCACCGGGCTGTCGCTGCACAGCGTGGTAAATGCGGAAACTTCCCTGCCTGTGCTGGAGACCGACGTGACCCAAGGCACGTCGGACACCACGCTGGTGGGCATACCGGGTACGTATATCCAGCAGATCAGCGAGGCGCTGGAACTGATAAACAGTTACCGGAAAGAGGCGTGCGACAACGGCTATCCCAATCCCAGACCGGCGCAGCGCTGACCTCCTCGGACTATGTGCCGATCCAGTGGTCGGATGACCTGGAATACATTGCACGAATCCGTGCGGCAGAGAGTTCTCAGACCATGGGTCATGTCCGCACAAACGGAAACAGCTGTTTCAACATCTATTCGCCTAACGGGATGCGCTCGTTCGGCGAGTGTCTGGCGTGGAACTACAGCAAGAACGTGCTGGACGGTATCGAACAGTGGTACGAGGAAAAATCGGACTATCTGAACAACACCGGCGGTGTCACCGGACACTATACCAGCATGATCGACCCGAAAAACACCCGGGTCGGCATCGGCACATTTTATACCAAGCTGGCACGGTATCCGAATACCACCTGTGCGGAGTATAATTCTGTCGGTTCCGGAAATTCCCTGGACTTCACCTATGGGGACTGTGTGCAGAAGATCGAGGTAAAAACTGCGGATCTGACATTTCAGCCGAAGGGGCTGGAGGAAATGACAGTGGGTGAAACACAGACGCTGGAACTGGAAATGTCCTATCAGCAGAAAAAGGGATTCCTTGCGGAAGAACCGATTTCGGCAAGCTGGCGCTCTTCCGATTCCTCTGTTTTGACGGTCAGCGGCAATACCGTGACGGCAGTATCCGCAGGCACTGCATCTGTTATCGCATCGGTAAACGGTACAGATTATGCCGCAGAAGTGACCGTGAAAGAGGCATCTCAGACGACAACACGCCCGGAACTGACGGATGACGAGCTTTACCTGTCATTTCACAATGTAGAATTGTCACTGGAAGAGCTGGAAAAGGCAAATTATATTGTCAATATTCCGGTGTATGCCTCCAGAGATTTTAACAAGATTCAGTTCAGCGTGAACGCAGATGAGCGGCTGGTATTTGACGGCGCAAGATTTGGCGCACTGTCGAGTGTACACAGCAGTCTGATCGGTTCCCGTACCACGTGTGTGGTACAGGGAACCGCCGGAGGTGACATTGCGGCAGGAAACGCAGGCGTTGTCGCTTATCGCCTGCCGGAAGATGCACAGCCGGGCGATGTCTATACGCTGGAGACCACAGCAGAAGAGACGATGCAGTGGTCAGATGCCAGCGGTAATTCCGGCGGCATCCGGTGCAGCGGCAGTGTTTCCATCACCATTACCGGCGGCAGCACCTCTTCTGCAACAGTGACTACCGCTACCTCTGCGCCGGAGACTTCCACCACAGTCACTACCACGACCGCAGAGGCGCAGAAACTCCACGTGGCACTGCTGGATGTACAGATCAGCCGGGAGGATCTGGAGAAGAACCAGTACCGGGTCAAGCTGCCCCTGTATGTGCCGGATTCGTTCTCCTCGCTCCGGTTTGCCGTCCAGACAAACAGCCAGCTGAAACAGGTGGGCTGTGAGATCAAGGGCTGTCACGTAATGTCTGCGTCCAGTGACGGTTATTCCAGCTATTCCGTTTCCAGTCTGACCGGCGAGGATGTTCCCGGCGGCGAGATCGGCTGGATCACCTTCCAGCTGCCGGAGAGTGCGGCTGCCGGGGATACCTATTATGCCGATGTGCTGGCAGGCGCATCCAGCGGCTGGAACCGTTCTGACGGCACTTCCGGCGGCATTACTACCGGCAACGGTTCTATCCAGATCGTAGACCACACCACCACACAGACCACGGAAACTACATCTGTAACAACGTCCACAGAGACCACAACCTCTGCCGCACCGGGAAAGAATCTGACCGTTTCCGTGGGAAATGTTACCGTGACCCCGGAAGAATTGGCGGCAGAAGATAACATCGTAGAGCTGCCCATTTCCGCAGACCGGTCGTATTCTACCATCGCTTTCGGCATCACCTGGGACAGCCGTCTGACCTATGTGGAGAGCGGCGCAGATAAGGGCATGGGCATTGCCGGACAGGGTGACCGCTTTATCTGGTGGGCGAACAGCGCCGGCGGAAATGTGCCTGCCGGAAAGATCGGCTATGTCCGGTTCCGTCTGCCGGAGGATGCAGAGGACGGGGATGTCTATGTGGTGAACCTGTCTGCACGCTCTGCCGGCGGCAAGGATGCCCGCTGGACGGACAATCTCACCGGGCTGTCGGGCGTGCCGCTGACGGTGGGCGGTTCGATCCGGGTCGGTGCATCTGGGCAGACCACCACAGAGACGACAGTCTCCTCGGGGACCACAACCACCACAGCGGCAGTACAGAGCATCCTCTACGGAGATGTGAATGTAGACGGCAGAGTGGATATCACAGACGCTGTACTGCTGAATAAGGCGGTTTCCGGTGCAGTATCGTTCGACAGCCAGCAGCGGAGCAACGGAGACTGCGATGTCAGCGGCGAGATCAACGGTACGGACGCCATTCTGCTGATGCAGTTCCTGGCGCATATCATTGATACGCTGCCGGATCGGGGATAAGGCGTAATACAAACAGAACGAGCGGTTCTTCTCGGAGCGGAAGAGCCGTTTTTGTATTATCTTGACTTTTCTAAAGAGATATGGTAAGATATATATGTTATCTTTGTGGTAAAAATATTTTGAAAAAAAATGAGAGGAAGATCTGACATGAAACAAAACACGATCTGGACAGGCGTCCTTGCCGTGGCATCGGCGTTTGCGCTGCTGCTGACCGGATGCGGAAAGTCACAGACTGCCGCCCGTGACACCTCGGCGAAACAGAACGAGTCGTCTTCGGCGGCTGAAACCTCTGCGGCAGAAGAGACAAGCCCGGCGGTGGAGCAGGCAGACTTTCAGCTGAAACCGTATGCCATGGACGGCGTGGGCTGTGCGGTGGAAGTGCCGGACAGCTTTACGGCGGACAGCAGCAGGGCGGCGATCTCCGGACACCTTTCCTTTAATGGGACGGAGACCGATGACTGCATTGTGGCAGCTGTCTATGATGCCAAGCCGGAAGAGACGTTCGATGCGTTCCAGGAGAACGACCTGTTTGAACTGCTGACCTTTTCGACCACACTGCCCCAGGTGCAGTATTTCCGGGAAACGGAGATCCCCAATGCGGACGGTGTTTCCTGCAAGGCGTATGTGGGAGAGACGCTGGGGACAATTGCCGGGAAAGATGCGTATGTGACCATCCTGGCGGCAAACTGCCCGGAGGAGAACAAGCTGTTCGTCTTTTCCATGCGGGACATGACCGGTGAATTTCAGAACTACCGGGACAAGTTGGCAGACCACATCTATCTGAACCAGAACGGCTATGTGGTGGAAAACGACCAGCTGACAGATGCGCCGGAACCGGAGCCGCTGTCCTATTCCAATGATGCCATCGGCTATCAGATCAGCCTGCCGGAGGGCTGGGAGCGGCTGACGGATACCAGCAGTTCCTACGGGCTGGAGACGATAACCTCCAGTTTCGACAACTACGACCTGTTCTTGAACCGTGACATGGACTATACGCTCATTGCAGCAAAGTCTATGAGCGTTTCGGATACGGAATTCTATGCCGCCATAAAACAGAACCAGTCTGCATGGGTCGGGGCAGGCGGAAATGAACTGGTAACCTCCAAGGAATGCACCGTGCTGGGCTATGCGGCATATCAAATGGTCATCAACCACAACGCCGGCGCTGACAAAACTTCCAGCGTGGCATGGTTCATCAACAAGACCGGCGACAATCCCGAAATGCTGGCGATCCGCTATTGCTACCAGGAGGACAGTGCGGCAGAATTTGCAGATACGCTGATAAACAGCATTACATTGCAGTAACGCTGCGGTCAGAAAGAACGACAAAAGCGGTTTTCCCCATGCAGGGAAAGCCGCTTTTTGGTGGTTGGACTGCCGTGGCGTCTGCGCAAACTATGACAAAGTTCCTTAAAAAGTTACAAAATAGATTTCAAAATTTGCCGGAAAAGGGTGCGGATTTCGTGAGATAGTCCCAGGATTCCACAGGTGATTTTGTGCAGATGTGCAAAAGTTCCGGAAAATCCGGTCGGAAAGTCTTGCAAAACGGTTACAAACGTGGTATAATAGCAATTGTACGGTGACCACCGCCCCGTGGACAAGTACTCGCTGGTCCGTGGGGAATTCACGTCTGCCGTCCGCTTTTGTCCGGTACACACGGACAGGGCGGGTGCAATGCAGGCGGCACACAAGTTCCAAGAGATGGCACATCTCGGGCGGATTGTCCGGACTGCGACAGATCCTCTGATCCGTCAGGACAATGCCGGCAGAGCGCAGTACACCTTTCCGCCTTCGGACCGGACAGGCGTGTGCCGCAAACTGTGTGGAATGGGAAATGGTACTTCCCGTATTCCTGCGGTGCATTGCAGCGGCAGTTCCTTGCCGTACTGCGATGCAGCGACTGCTGTCAGCGCAAACACCACAAAGGAGCGTTTTTATGCGTAAAAAATCATGGCAGTCGTTTTATCCTGTCTTACTATTATTGGTTTGGTCGTTTCGTCCTTTGCCGTATCGTTTTCGGCATCTGCGGTCTCCGTGGACGAAATGACAAAAGCCGCTGTACAGATCATCTCCCGGGTGAGGGTACTTATGGTACAATCAACCGGAATGACAACGGTGCGGTCAGCATCGGTATGTTACAGTGGCACGCCGACCGGGCGCTTCAGCTGATGCGTTCTATCGCCAATGCGGACACCGGTTCGGCACAGTCGATTCTGGGCAGCACCTTCTATAACGAAGTGATGACTGCCTCCAGCTGGAATTCCCGGACGTTCTCTGCGGCAGAGGGTACGGCAGCGTCAAACCTGCTGACCACTGCGGCAGGCAAGTCCAAGCAGGATGCGCTGGCGTACAGCGATGTGCAGGGTTATATCAGCGCTGGTCAGAATCTGGGCATTTCCAATGCCGGCGTTCTGGTCTACTATGCAGAGCTGTATAACCGGGGCATGGGCGTAGCGAGACGCATTCTGAATGCGGCTGCAAACGGAGGCGCTTACAGCAGTGTAACGCTGTCCAAGCTGCACAGCACGGCGCTTGCCAACAGTTCCAGCTATTACACCAGCCGTCTGAACAATGCGTACAACACCATTGTTTCTCTGGGCTGGGGCGATGCTGCGGCAACGCCCGGCGGCGACAACGGCAGCAGCGGTGCAGATACCTCTGACTTCTCAGAGAGCTATGCCGGTACATATACGGTAACTGCATCTTCGCTGAACGTGCGCAGCACACCGTCTACTTCCGGCGCAAAGGTCGGCACACTGCCAAGCGGTGCAAAGGTGACCGTATCCTCTGCCAACGGCAGCTGGGCAGCGGTTTCCTACAACGGTATCAGCGGCTACTGCTCTATGGATTACCTCAAGCAGGAGGCTGCACAGACCACAGCGCCGCCGCAGACGACTGCACCGGCAGAGACGACAACTACCGCAGCACCTTCGGATGCCAACTTCAGCGAAAGCTATGCCGGCACTTACAGCGTGACTGCATCTTCTCTGAACATACGCAGTGCGCCGTCTACGTCTGCCTCTAAGGTGGGCAGCATTCCCAACGGTGCAAAGGTAACAGTCACTGCCGCAGACGGCAAGTGGGCGGCGGTTTCTTACAACGGCGTCAGCGGTTACGGCTCCATGGATTACCTCAAGCAGGAGAGTGCGCAGACCACTGCAACTACAACGGCTGCACCGGAAGAGACAACTACAACCACAACGACTACAACTGCCGCACCGGATACAACGGCACCGGCAGAGACCACCGCAGCACCGACAACTACCACTGACATTGACATGGGTCGTGTGGACGAGAGCTATGTTTCGCTCTACGGCGATGTCAACTGCGATGGCACGATCGATATTCTGGATGCCGTTCTGCTGCAAAAAGTATCTGAACGGCAGCGTACAGCTGAACTACACGCAGCTCGCCAATGCGGACTGCCAGAAGGACAGCGAACTGGACAACACGGATGTAACGGTGATTATGCAGTATCTGCTGAGAAGTTTCACTTCTCTGCCGGTTGCATAACACGACAAAACAATAAGACAGATAAAACGACTAACGCTGTACCCGGAGTGATCTGGGTACAGCGTTTTTTGTGTTAGGATGTGTGGTTGTGTAGGGGAGTGATAGGATTCGAACTTGCGGGATTTGGGGTGGATTTGACGCAATTTCGGGCTTTTTGTGGGGGAGGTTGCCATTTTTGGTTGCCATTGAAAATGTAGAGGGGAATTGATAAAGCTGCAAATTCAGGTTTAATACTTCACCTTTCCCTCAGCCACTGCTCTGAGATGTGCACCGTAGGGACTCTTTCCATAAGCCTCAGCGGATTGGAGCAGGTCATTTTTGCTGATCCAGCCGTTGATGAATGCAATTTCTTCTGGGGCTGAAATGGTGATTCCTTGGCGGTTTTGTATCATTTCTACAAAGTTTGCTGCATCAAGCAGGCTTGAAACGGTTCCAGTGTCAAGCCATGCAAAACCTCTTCCAAGCAGCTGCACATCAAGCAGACCGTCGTTGAGGTACATATCGTTCAGTGTGGTGATCTCCAGTTCTCCACGAGCCGAAGGTTTAACAGTATTTGCTCTTTCGCTGACGCCTGCCGGGTAGAAGTAAAGACCTGCAACTGCATAATTGCTCTTGGGATTTGATGGCTTTTCTTCAATGCTGAGCGCTTTGTTGTTTTCATCAAATTCAATGACGCCAAATCGTTCCGGATCGGGGACATAATAACCAAATACCGTTGCACGGCCGTTCTCTTCTGCATTTTTTACAGCAGATTTGAGCAGTGTTCGGAATCCGTTTCCATAGAAAATGTTGTCGCCCAGAACCATTGCGCCAGCCTCTCCGTTGAGAAATTTCTCGCCGAGAATGAAAGCCTGTGCCAGTCCATCTGGACTGGGCTGGACTTTATAGGACAGATTGATCCCATACTGACTGCCGTCACCGAGAAGTGCCTGAAACCGTGGTGTATCGTCAGGTGTGCTGATAATCAGAATATCCTGGATACCTGCCAGCATCAGTGTGGACAGGGGATAGTAGATCATTGGTTTATCATAGATCGGGAGCAGTTGTTTCGAGGTGACTTTTGTCAGCGGATAAAGCCGTGTGCCCCACTTCTGATCCTTATCACTCAGATTCAGCTTCGTGCCATCTTTCAGTGCATAGCCCTCAGCAGAGGCGGAGCCATTATAATTTCCAACCAATTCTGGCCAAACGATCCCGATCTCCGGGTCATTCCAAGCCAGACCACCTTCGTCATTCGGATGCCAGAAGTCATCGCACTTGTAGCAGAATTCCGCAATATCCGAAAGTACCAGAAAGCCGTGGGCGAATCCCTTTGGGGATCAGGAACTGCTTTTTGTTTTCTTCTGTCAGTTCCACACCATACCACTTGCCGTAGGTGTCAGAATCCTTTCTCAGGTCAACAGCAACGTCAAAAACACTGCCCTTGATGACTCTGACAAGCTTTGTCTGCGGAAACTGTTTCTGGAAGTGCAGTCCTCTCAGTACGCCCTTGGTGGAGCAGGACTGATTGTCCTGTACAAAGTCAATATGGATCCCAGCCTCTTCCATGTCTCTCTGGGAGTAAGTCTCCATGAAGTATCCACGATTATCGCCGTGAACGGTAGGGGTGATGACGCAAAGCCCTTCAATGCCGCCTACATTCTTTTCTACTGTAATCTGTCCCATTAGTCTGTAATCTCCTTCAGATATCTTTCCAGTGCATTCTTCCAATCCGGCAGGGGAGTGAAACCGTTTTCAATCAGTTTCGATTTGTCCAGTCTGCTGTTAAAGGGTCTTGCTGCCTTGGAAAGACCATATTCTGCTGTTGTGACAGGCACCACCTTGGTGGAATACCCAGCCTGCCGGAAAATCTCACAGGTGAAGTCATACCAGCTGATATAGCCGCCCTCGTTGGTCGCATGGTAATAGCCATACTTCTCGGTTTCATTCATATCCACCAGCAGTCGTGCCAAATCATATGTATAGGTCGGTGTGCCGATCTGGTCATTGACCACTCGCACGGTGTCGTACTTTTTGCCCACGTTCAGCATGGTTTTGATAAAGTTCTTGCCGTTTTTGCCGAATACCCATGCAATACGGACGATAAAGAACTTATCAACTGTGCCGGATACGGCAAGTTCACCGTCCAGCTTTGTCTGCCCATAGACATTCTGCGGTGCGTAGTCCTTGCAGTCCGGCTGCCACGGCGCTGTGCCTTGTCCATCGAAAACATAGTCGGTGGAAATGTAGATCATCTTGCAGTCCAGCTTTTTGCAGACATTTGCAATATTCTGGGTTCCGTCCACATTGATGGCACGCACCTTGGGGATATTCTCCTCGTCCTCTGCAGCATCTACGGCTGTCCATGCGGCACAGTGGATGACAACGTCCGGGTTCACTTCTGTGATCGCTGTTTCAACGGCGTCTGCGTTGGTGATATCCAGCTTGACATAGGCACAGTCCGCAGCAACTTCATCCAGAATATCGCTGCCGATTGCCTCGTAGCCACGCTTTTTCAGTTCGTTGACCACATTAAAACCAAGCTGTCCGCCGACACCTGTTACAAATACTTTCATCTGTATCCCTCATCGATTGCTGTACATTTTTTCATAGTAGTCCTGATACTCTCCGGAAATAATGGTCTCCCACCATTCCTTGTTGTCAAGATACCACTGGATGGTCTTTTTGATACCGTCTGCAAATTTGGTTTCTGGCAGCCAGCCCAGCTCGTTGTGGATCTTGGTCGGGTCGATCGCATAACGCATATCATGACCCTTACGGTCGCCAACATGGATAATCAGACTTTCCGGCTTGCCCAGTTCTTTGCAGATGATCTTTACAATCTCGATGTTCGTCATGGCATGGTGTCCGCCTACATTGTAGACTTCGCCGACCTTGCCGTTGTGAATGATGAGATCGATGGCCTTGCAGTGATCCTCTACATACAGCCAGTCACGCACATTTTCGCCCTTGCCGTAAACAGGCAGCGGCTTGTCAGCCAGAGCATTAGCAATCATAAGCGGAATCAGTTTCTCAGGAAAATGATATGGACCATAGTTGTTGGAGCATCTGGAAACCGTTACCGGGAGACCATAAGTTCTGTGATAAGCCAGTACCAGCAGATCTGCACCTGCTTTAGAAGAGGAGTAGGGGCTGCTGGTGTGGATCGGGGTTTCTTCGGTGAAGAACAGGTCCGGACGATCCAGCGGCAGGTCACCGTAAACTTCATCGGTAGAGACCTGATGGTAACGCTGGATACCGTACTTGCGGCAAGCATCCATCATAACCGCTGTGCCGAGGATATTGGTCTGGAGGAAGATCTCCGGGTTTTCGATAGAGCGGTCTACGTGAGATTCAGCTGCAAAGTTGACAACGATGTCGGGCTTTTCTTCCTCGAAGAGCTTGTACACGCCCTCACGGTCGCAGATGTCCAGCTTGACAAATCGGAAGTTCGGATTGTCCATCACCGGTTCCAGTGTGGACAGATTGCCAGCATAGGTCAGCTTGTCCAGACAAACAATGCGGTAGTCTGGGTGTGCTTTCAGCATATGAAAAACGAAATTGGAGCCGATAAAGCCGGCGCCGCCAGTTACGATAATGGTCATGATAGATACTCCTTAGAATGAAGTGTGTTATTTTTATTATATCATACTTTTGGGGAATTGCAATAAAAAAATGTACCGCTGGTGGGCGGTACATTGGGGGAATATGGGGATAGGCAATATCTGAAATGGTATCAATAATTTAGGAGAGTTCTTTCTTTGCTGCGGCGAGGGGCGACTTCTATGGTTTTATCCATGTCATAGTATTTGTATTCGCCGAGGCGGCCACCGAAAATGACATTGTCTTCTGCTTCTGCAAGGGCTTTGTACTGTTCATACAGTGTGCTGTTTTTTAGCGTCGTTGACGGGGTAGTAGGGTTCATCTCCAAGTTTCCATTCCGAAGAATACTCTCTCGAAATAACTGTTTTCGGCACATCGTTTCCGTTTTCATCTTTGCCGAACTCAAACCATTTATGTTCAATGATTCTTGTCCAGGGAGTTTAGTTTACAGCTGCGTTACCTTGGAAGTTTGGCTTATCAAGAATCTCATTCTCAAATCTGACAGAGCGATACTCCAAAGTACCCAGCTTATAATCGAAATACGCATCGATCGGACCGGTGTAGATTACCTTTTCAGCGAGCTTATCCAGTTCTTTCTTTGTTTTCCAGATAGTCAACATTCAGCCGAACTTCAATACCTTCCAGCATTTTCTCGATCAGCTTGGTATATCCACCGATGGGAATGCCTTGATAGAGTGCGTTGAAATAGTTGTTATCGAATGTCAGGCGAACTGGGAGCCGCTTAATGATGAATGCAGGCAGATCCTTGCAGTCTCGTCCCCACTGCTTCTCTGTATAACCTTTTACAAGCTTTTCGTAGATGTCTCGTCCAACAAGCGAGATTGCCTGTTCTTCCAGATTTTTCGGCTCACCAGTGATTTCTTTTTTCTGCTCTTCAATTTTGGCTGCGGCTTCTTCGGGAGTCACAACGCCCCACATTTTATTAAATGTGTACATGTTGAATGGCATGGAATAGAGCTCTCCCTTGTAATTGGCCACCGGAGAGTTTGTGAATCGGTTGAAGTCAACAAAGCTTGTGACATAGTCCCATACCTCTTTGTTATTGGTATGGAAAATGTGTGCACCGTACTTGTGTACATTGATGCCCTCGACCTTTTCTGTATAGATATTTCCGCCTACATTGGGGCGCTTATCTATTACAAGCACGCTTTTTCCGGCTTTTTTTGCCTGCTGGGCAATTGTTGCTCCGTATAAGCCGGAGCCGACGATAAGGTAGTTGTAGTTCATTTTATTTTTCTCCTTTTAACTTTATTATAAAGTCATTCTTGTTTCACTCATACTTTTTATTAATCTTCTATATGCTTCTTCAAGATTCACACTCGGTTTCCATCCTAATTTTCTGAGCTTATCTGTATTTAATTTCATTTTTGTATCACATGCATAGCCATAGCTATTAGTTTCTGGAATATCAAAATAACATTTATTTGTCCGCTTGCGAGTTTTGATGCAACCATTTTTGCCATATCAGCTATTGTTGTATGGCATTCTTCATTTGAAACATTATACGCGTTTTGCTTTTCACCATTAAGCATTATTGTAAGAATTGCAGTTATAGTATCCCTTGTATAGCAATAGTTTCCTTCCGAAAGACCTTTAGTATGAAGTACTATATCTTTATTGTAAATAACACTTCTTGCAAATTGTGCAAACACCCTATTTTCACCTGGAAGAATCCCAGCTCCAAATGTTTGTGAAAGTCTTGCAATTCGTACTGGAACTCTATATTGTTCACTATAAGCAATACACATATTTTCACACATTCTTTTTGCCGAGAGGGTAGTTGCTTCTCAAAGCCAGGGGATTAATATATCCCATTGTATCTTCATGTACATATGTTTCATCATTAAAAGAACCATAAACTTCCATTGAAGAAATGTACACAAATGCGTTTACAGCGTGTTTTTTGCAATTTCAAGTATGTTGTGCGTTCCCATTAATGCAGTCATAATTGTATCTACAGGTTGGGAAATCATTTGTTTTGAAGCGGTAATGCTTGCAGCATGTATAATATAATCAATAGAGATGTTAGAGGGTATGTTGTTTTCAGTTATATCTGTAATGTCACTTTGAATAAGAATAATGTTATCCTTTTTATCTATCATACCAAACATTTTTTTCAAATTTTGATATATTCCTTACGATTGCTACAATAGTCAAATTTAAATTGTATTTGTTATTACAATAATGAAGTGCCCTGAGTAATTGTGATCCTACAAGTCCTGTAGAACCCGTCAATAGAATTGTTTTTTATCTTCAAGTTGCTTAAAGTTCATACTGTTGCTTATAAATTCCATATCTTCTTTAAGAGTTGAATCATTAATTATATTCACTTTCAACCTACCTTTCATGTTCTAAAAAATTACTATAACATTATTTTTTGGCTAGGATAAACTAATAGAATATATACCATTACAAGAGTAAACTGCACTTTCTCTGTGTTTAAGTAATTATTAATACTATGAGTGCATTGAAGAAGCAGTTATAAAATATGGATTTTTTTCAAAATCTGGGATAATATCTCCAGAACAAGCTTTTCTTTCATGATGCACATAGCCACTGTATAGGTCAAAAAAAAGAAATGCGGAAATAATAAGTGTTATAAAATTTCCTAAATTCAAATATATGCACCATAATGATGCTAATAGACCTATTAATATAGAAAGCATAATTTTCCAATATTTAATCTTTTTAAAAGCAGTTGTTATCGATCCTTTTAACACTATAAATTGAACAATAAACACTACAGTTTCAGCAATTAAAGTTCCAATTGCTGCACCAGATGCTTGCATAAAAGGAATTAATAAAGCATTTAGAATAATATCAACTATTGCACCAGCTATTTCAGAATAGAGGACATATTTTTCTTTTCCAAGTGGTACCAGAATTTGAATACCAAGAATATTTGTAATTCCTATCAGAAGCAATGTTGGCATTATTATTTGCATTGGTAAAATCGCACCTTCATACTCATTACCAGATAAAAATAAAACTCCATACTTTGCAAATACCATAAAGTAGAAAGAGAGTGGCATTGCTAAAATAAAAACAAAATTCAGAGCCTTTTCTGTGATACGATAAAACTCATCAACCATATTTTGTTTTATATAATATGAAACTCTTGGCAGAAGGACTGTTCCGAGAGATGTGATTACACTAACAAGAATTGTTTTTATTTTTGTTGCCGCTCCATAATATCCCACATCTATATCTGTCGCCATAAATTTAAGCATCACGGTATCAAGATGTGTATACACGGTAGTTGCACACGCCATTGCAAAGAAAATACTAATTGCTTTTAAATGTGGACGTATCGAGTAATGTCCAATAAATTTAAAAGATATATATTTATGAGCATTTATAAAATTGCATATATTTGATGCCGATGCCGCAAAAAAATGGTAATTCCTCCGTATATAACATAATCAGATTTTGTTTTTACAAGCATAAACATTCCTATTAATGCAATTACTTTAAATATAAGAGAACGAATGGTTATATATGTATATTGTTCAAGCGCTTTGTACAACCATTCCATTCCTATAGCACTAAGGAAAATTGTTGAACTTACAATTATATATAGAAATCTATCTTCTCTAAGTTTAGGCACAGTAAACAAGGCGACAAACAAAAATACATATGATATGATGCTCATTACAATATTAATAAACAATAGCTCATGAGCAGTTTTACTAAAGAGCTTTTTTGTTATCACGTACAGTTGCACATGCACGTATTCCATAAGTAGGGATGCCTAGTTGTGCAAACATTGTGAAATATGCAATGAAAGAAGTTGCAAAATTAACTCTTCCGGTTCCTTCGGGAAGAAGAATTCTTGAAACATATGGAAATGTAATCAGAGGGAAAATAAATGAAGACATATTAAGTAGAGCATTCATAACAAAGTTCAATTTTATTGATTTTTTTTCTTGTTCATATATGCTCTCCTTTATTTTGCAAATTTTATTTTTTTAGTTTTGGAAATTTTATGTTTATGCGAATTTTATCAAAAATCAACTTTAGCCCAATCAAAATATAATGAATTTTAAAAAGCCATAATTAAATACTTGTTCATAGAAGGTGTTTGAAAAAAATGAAAAAATCAAGCAGCAACATAGATAGGAATATATCACAACCCATATATCAATTTTTGAATTGTCTCGTTCTTGAATTGCTTTATTAAATACAAGCTGGCATATAATAGCCATTAAACCAGTAAAACATAGAACGCCTACTAAACCACCATCGTACATAAATGCATAAAATATTGTGTATACATTTCCGAGAGTGTGGCCGTTTATAGATCTAAATGGAATGTCAACTTTATGATACCATTCATTGTGACCCGTTTTGGCAGCTATAAGATTTATGAAATTTACTAGTGTTTGATTTGTACTTATATCTGATCCAAAATTCCCTTCACGAATAAATGTGTCAAGGTTTTTTATTTCTGCTGCAATATAAACTGATAGATATTCTCCATTTTCTCGTTCTGATTGTCTCCCAAGAAGATTTCCGATATCTTTAAATCCTACTATGAGAGCAATAATTGCAACTCCTGCAATCAGCAGTATCTTTTTATTTATTTTAACTTTCCAACCACTTTTCTTTCCATAAATTATGTAAAATTCAATTGCCATTGCGATAAGCAGTTGAAATGTTCCTGTTCTTGCTCCGAAAAGCATATCAGAAGCTACACTAAGTAAGATGTTTAAAATAAGTAATGGCTGGTAACACCAGTATTTATATACGATGCTGTGAATTAAAATATAGCCGGTTATATAACCTGTTGAATAGACAAAATACTTTAATAAGCCTAAAAAGCCAGGCACTTCAATAGTATTATTCGTAAATACGCGTGCATGTCTAAAATAGAATATTGCTTCAGATAATGAGCCGCTTGTCAATGAAGTAATAAACCGATATAGCATTAGCAATGTAAGTAGTTGAATGCATGTATATGCAATTAAGACAATAAAAGATAGCCGAATTTTATAAAATCCGTGATTTAAATAATCAGTGTTTACGCCATCTATAATAATTGCAGATATTGTTCTTTTTTTTTAGAATTTTACTCAAGAGAATTGAGATAATTGCAAAAAAAGCTGTTCCACCAATCATTGTAATTAGTGTTAGAGGTGATGGATGCAAATCCCATGCGTTAACATAAAAACATGCATATATTATTCCAGGGAGAAAGCATAAAGCAAAACACATTTGAGGTGTTAGAATAATCTTTTGTGATGTTAGAAAGCACACACCAATTATGATTAAAAATCCTAAAACCAAAATAATCATGGATATAATTTAAAATTCCTCCTTTAGCATAAAGTGATTATGCTTCAATGGATTTTTTCGTGTAATAACCATTTTTAAGTTTTGGAGATATAGCTTGAACATTTTTCTTTATGTCTTCGTATTCCTTATCTGTCATTGATTTTAATTTGTCAGCAATTTCATAGAGCGAGTCTACCGTTATTCCACATTTATTCTTTTCTATAAATTCGGCAAGTGCAGCCTTGCTCCAAATAATAACAGGTATGCCAGAAGCAAGATAAAGTGAAGTTTTGTGAGGATTATTTATCCGAAGGTATTCTCCAAATGAGCCTTTACAAGTTTCTGAGCTCATGCCATCCCATACTAATCCAAAACTTCCAAAAAGTTCAAAAGGAAGATTATCTGCAGGATATGAACCAAAATAATTAATATTATCTTTTTTGAGTCATCATAGCCTACGCCATAAAGATTAAAATTAACATTTGAAGGGAGATTATAAACATATCCAGCTTTATGTTTTCTCAATGCGCCTGCAATAATAACAGGATCATCTTTTTGTGGCTAATCGGTTTTTGTATATCTTCCCCTTATCTTCGATAAGATAGTCGAAGATTTTAAGATTAATCAATTTATCTTATAAGCAATTTAATTGTAGCACCTTTTTTACATATTTTTTATAAGTCCGGCAAAAAAAAAGTGTATGATTAATTGGCGGAAACTGAATGACAACTTCATCATCTTTCTCTATCTTTGTCTTAAGAAATGCATTTTTCCATTCTTTAAAACAAGAAAAATGATAAGAAATACTTTTAAATTTGAGCTCTGATTTCTTTATTTTCTTTTCTATAGTTATTTTTTTATATCCTTCTTTAGAAAGTATTGTTTCGACATCATTTCTTGCTTTTTTTGTTCCAGCTGTACGCTGAACACCTGAATCATATTGCACTTCACTTACTATATATCTCATTTTCTTAATTATTCCACCTTATTCCAATTGTTGATTTTCTCTTGCGTCATATAGTGCTCTGAAAATATAAAAATCATCTGGGGTAGTAATTTTTTATATTTTCATTAGGTCCAACTACAACATTTAGTTTTTTCCCATAATGGCGCATTAAAGTGCAAGAATCAATCATATCCGTTTTGCCTTCATTAATGGCCTGACGTTCAACATCAAGAATTTCTTTCAACCAAAAACTTTGAGGAGCTTTTTGCAAATCTCGATTGTTCACGACTAGGAACCTCGGAAACATTATTGTCTTTGTCGACAAGAATAACGGTTTCTTTTGCAACTGTACATGTTATTGCTGTACCATATTTTTTTTACTGAAGCAATATTATTGCTAATAGTTTCAGAATCTATAAGTGGGCGTACACCATCATGAATAAGGACAATATTACCTTCTGCACCAAAATTTTTTTCAGCAGCACAAAGGCCATTATAAATAGACATTTGCCCTGTTTCACCCCCCGGAACAATTGCTTTTATCTTATCAAGGCGATAGCGATATTTCATTTCTTCCATATAAGGAATCCAATCTTTAACAATCACACATATTATGCCATCAATTTCTGGGTGATTTTCAAAGAGTTCAATAGTGTGAACAATAATTGGCTTTCCATGAACCATGAGGAATTGTTTGGGCTTATCTTTCGATTTCATTCTTTTGCCGACGCCGCCTGCGAAAATCACTGCTATATTCATACAAATCACTCCTTTTTTATTTTATAAGCCAAATTTCCATATCGTGAGTTAAACGCTGCTCTTCTGGTGGAAGTCGCATATAATCTCCATATAGATTTGTAAGATACTTATCCCAGCATCCAGGTGCATTAACTTTAAGACCTTCAAAATCTACTTGGACAGTTTTGAGGTATTCTGTTTTTTTCATTTTCTCTTGTTTGCCATAGCCCCATACAATTCCACCAATATAATCATAATCATCAAATGAGTAGTTTCTGGCAAATCTATCTATTTTTTTCGACAGATTTTTCTATTCCAATACATTTAAGAAGAATAGGTTTTAAGACAGGTTTTACAATTTTTTTGAAAGTACTCTTTGCGCTTCCATCTTGTGATTTTTGAATCTTTAAAATATCTCGCATGAACAATGACTTTTTAAAGATTTTTTCTGTTTCAGCATCACTTTCTGGAAGTCCATCTAAGGGAAATATGTCTATCCATACTTGCTGTTCAGTTTCATCAAAATCAAAAATTTTTTTTAATCTGTGTGTGTGTGTCAAATATTTTTTGCAAAAAGGATAGTTTAAATTTCCAAGTTCGAAAGAAGCTAATTTGTACCTTTTATCGCATAATTTTTTGCCGATGTTTTGTAATCTATCGTAATCTGTTCTTGGCATCAGAACATCGATATCATCGTCCCAAGGAATAAATCCTTTGTGCCTTATTGCCCCAAGAAGTGTTCCTCCAGCTAGAAAATAGCGCAACTTATATTTTTCGCATAAAGAAATAAAATATTTAAATATCTCAAGTTCTAAATGTTGTAAATCTTTAAGGCTTAACTTTTCCACTGTCTAATTCCTCCAAGTTATAATTAAGAATAACATGATAAAAGGTGTCGTTTTTTAGACCTTCCAAATTTTTATATGTAAGCTTATGCACATTTGTTTTACATTTTATCGAATCAAATTTGCTGCTTGAAAATGTCTTCTTTAATTCATGTTGAAGCAGCGTTGGATAAGTGTTGCTGTAATATGGCATTTCATAAAGCTGACGTTCAAATTTTCCGGATTCAATAAGTAAAGCAGCAAATAAATGAAAAATGAAATAATCATTTACTGTTTTGTTATGTAACCACCAATTTTCCATCGAATAATAGAGTGAAAGGAAAAAAAGACTCCCCGAATTCTTTGAATATAAAAACCAGTTACTTATCTGTGTTTCTGATAAATCAAGAAATGATGCTCTATAAAAGAACATATCTGAATTTAAAATCTCATTGTTTATTTTTCCTGTAAGCATAACTGTAGAATCAATCCACATCCCCCCTTTAAAAGCTAAGAGATTTATTCTGCACATATCCGAGAAATGTGCAGGCATTATACAGCCTTTTTTCCCCAAGTTCCCATATTCTTTCTGCAAATTGAACATACTTTCGAAGATTTTCTTTGTTTAATTCTACTAGATTAAATCCAATTTCTTTTGAATACTTGCTTATACTTTCATAGCATTTTTTTTTACAATTAATGGGGCTTGCTCTTTACCTTGAAACCATAGCCACCAGATTGTTTTAGAATATGAGTTGTCGATGTTTTCTTTTTTCCTTAAACACAAAGGTGCTTTTTTAATTTTTTTTTGCAATAGGACTGCCAATTAATAGTACGTAATTTTTTATTATTTGCAATTCTTTGAATTGGCAAAATCATTTTGCACCTCTTAGAATGACATTTTGTAGACCATATCTTTTAATCCAAGTTCTTACTTGATCTAGTTTATTCACATTAATATTCCTTTTCTAATCCACAAGTTTTTCCTACTATTTTAGCAACTCTTTCTGAAGCTTTTCCGTCTTCATAGCTTTCAAGAACTTTGTGATGTTGTTTCATAGCTTCAACAAATTCACTTTGAGAATAACTATCTATATTTTTTACAAGTTCTAGATTGCTTTTTTGCAACAGGAAACCCCCAAGTATCAATTGGCATACAAAATCCTCTATTTGAAGTGTACCATTCTGCATCAACTGCGAACAAAAAGCATGGACGATAAGTAAATGAAAAATCCCATATTGATGATGAATAATCCGTTATAAGGGCATCACTTATGCAAAAGAAGCTCTTTGCATGTCATCGTAGTCGCTTACATCGATCATTCTATCTGAATTTGACTTGTCATTTGGATGTGCTCTAAATAAGATCACACATTTTTTCTTGAATTTTTTTTTCAAAGGCCATCGATATTAGTGATGGATTTAATTTTTCAAGTTTATCTTTATTTGTGGACCATGTAGGTGCATAAAGTACTACAAACGCATCTTCTGCAATTTTAAGTCTTGTCTTTATTTTCCTGATGCTTTTCAGATCAATTGAGAAGAGACAGTCATTCCTTGGCATTCCACATTTTTCAATTTCCCTCTTGTATCCAAGTTGCTTTCTAACTACAGTATTTTCAAAAAAGCGACTACTTACAAGAAATAAATCTGTTTCATCTAATTGCATATTTCTGCGTTTATCATGAATGCTTTGGTGTTTTTTTTTCACTACTACCTAGTTTCTTATAACACCCACCACCATGCCATGTTTGGATAAAGTACTGACCTTTACGTTTTGGAATCTCTGTTGCTTCAAGAAAATTTGATATATACACTTTAGCTGTCATGCGTTGGTAAATATGTTGAATACTTCTGTATTGGCAAAGTTCAATCCCATCACTTTTAGTATAATTATAAAAGTGATCGGGATTTTTGACCGCCCATACAAGTCTTATTTTGTCGCCATAAATCTCATGTATTTTTTTTGGAAATATATTTACAACCGTATACACTTCCTGAGAATGCCTCGAAAACCACTTTGGTTTCTTCTATTTTTTAGGCAAAAACATTTGTTTATAATTCTAAATGTTTTTTATATATGCCATTTTCATTTTTTCTTTGATATCATTCATTCTTTGCGCTCCATAAACTTTATATTTGCAAATAGAACTCACTTGTGGGAATGCAAGGCAGTGCATTTAGCATACTTTATGGAATTGTGACCCCCATAAACCACTTATTTGTTTTTACAATAGATGTTCCAAAACACATTATAAATAGGATAGCCCAATAAAAGTAATATTATTGCTACTCGATCTCTTTGTGGAACTTTTTATCAAAAAGTATTGCTTTTGAGTTCTTCCTTATATACGCAATAACTTCTTTTTTTTTCATTATTCCACCTAGTTGTTTTACACATCTGATTTAGTGTGCTAAATCTTGCATAAACTTGTCTTCTCAAAACGGCTTTTTTCAGATCCGGATACAGTTTTAGAACATCATCAGCCATTTTATCTGTCATCTCAAGCAAATCAAATTTTTAGGATTAAAAGAACAATTAACTATCGAATCTCTTCTTATTATGTAATTGTATTTTGATTCGTAACCGACAGCTACATTATTGCATTGCAACATCAATTTATAGGTTGTACCAATGTCTTCAAATAGTTTTCCTTTAGGATACTCAACATCTGAAAACAAACTACGGTCATAAAGTTTTGCCCAAGCTGATGTATCTATAACATCATGATAGAGCATTCTTTCCAGACACTTTTTACTCGAAAGGACCTCTTCACCGCTTTTTTCCAAACTCTTTAACTTTGCCATTGCTATATAAGACTCTGTGTTGACATATTGACATTTTTGCATTATACTTATTGATTAGATTATATAGATATTCTATATAATCCAAATCTATAAAATCGTCTGAGTCGATACACGTTATATAATTACCTGATGCTCGTTTTATACCATAATTTCTGGCGTCTGAAAGTCCACCATTTTCTTTATGAAAAACAACTATTCTATCATCTTTTTCCTTATATTCATCACACTTTAATGCAGAATCGTCTGTTGAACCGTCATCAACCATTATAATTTCAATATTCTTATATGTTTGATTGATAACGGATTTCATACATCGGTCAAGATAATCAGAAACATTATAAATTGGTAAAATAACAGAGATAAGATTTTCTTTCATCAAAAGCTTCCCTCATACTTCTTATGCCCAAACTTCGCACCTATAAACGACTTGATTTTCCGATTCCAGTCGATTTTTTTCAGTGTAAATGCAGGGTATTTCATTGATATCTTTTGGCTTATTGTACCTGATTTTACTTGATAGTCGAGCCAGACATTAAATATTATCTCGCTAACTCTTCCGTAAAAGCGACCTTGAAAAAATGATAATTCTTTAGAAGATTCTCCAATTCTTTTTTCTAGCTCAAAAGAATATTGAAGAGCCATTCGCAGTAGTTCTGGAACAGATCTTTTCTCATGATCATCATATTAAACATATACCCATAGGTCTGCTTGTATACCTTGTTGCAGGAATCTGTGTAATCAGGGTACTTTTCGGCAATAATCTCTTTTTGTCACATCAAGATGCTCTGCATAATGTGTATGTGCATAATGAGAATAGAGCGTTTCAATATAATACTTTCGCTTCTTAGGAACAAACACTTTATATTTGCTCAGAAGCGGTGCAAGTTCATCGTATGTGAGAATATTATCAAAGGGATCTTTAGACTTCTTGTTCAGAGAAAAATGGCGTCTGTAATGTGCCAAACCAATATAGTCTGAGTCAACATTTTTCCACGCCCAGTAAAGACCTGTTAATTCGCAAAACGAAGGGTTCTTAAGGGAAATATTATCTCCGGTATTGTCTTTAACATATCCTAAGTCCAAATCTTTTCCATCAGAATCCTTTTTCCCTTCTGCTCCAACATGAACAGGCAAGTACATTTTATCTGCTGGCATTTGATACTTCTTATGCGTAGCTATATGATTGTAGCCTTATTCTCCAAAATTATACTCCTCTTTTTCTATTTTACCCATCTACAAAAAATCTGAAAACATTACAAAGACATTTGTGTGCCAAATCCTAAATACAAAACGCCTCTAGATTCCAAACTCCAATTGTAGCCTATCATTGTGCAAAGCACCATAAAACACGGCAGAATACTACGTTTTTTCAAACCAAAAAGCTTTTTCCAACGCCTCTTACATCTGCCTACACCTATATAAAACAATTATACCACACGCCCCCACAAGTGTCAAGCAAATCCCTCGACAAATACGCTCACAAACCGAAAAAATAACACCGAAAAATTAATTTTTTCTGTTCATATTGTCAATTTCCCGCCGGAACATCTGCCAATTTCGCAGGAATTCACGCTGGGGAACGAAAAAGCAGCATTTTCTGCACCATCAAAAAAGCCCGATGGATCACCTTCCATCGGGTAAAAAATCATTTTAAATTCGGGTGATTTGTGCTTTCGGAGCGGAAACTCAGTCTTCCGCCTGCTCTTCTGTCACCAGTGCTTTTCGCTTGATGCCAAGGTAGCAGCGCTTGGGGTTGGCATCGCTGCTTTTTACGCTTGCGGCCGGACTTCAGTTGCAGCTCCGCTCTGACAGCCTTTGCAAAGGCATCGTAGTTCGGGAAGCAGTACGCATAGCTCTCATCCAGGGCATATTCCTTGTAATCGGCGTACATATCTTCGGTGAAAATGTAGTCATCGTCGTTCTCGGTGCGTACATAACAAGCCGTAAAGAAGAAGTCCAGAGACTTGCTGGTGCTGCGGCTGACTGCCGTGGGCGGTACGTAGCTGTCATAGCTTTCGCCTTCTTCGGAGTCGCTGAATTCGTAGTGGTTGTCCTTGAGCGCCTTGTACGCCAGAATCAGCTTTCTCACAATGGCTGCCTTCTCACGCTCCAGCTTGTCCATCAGTACCTCAAAGGGCTCTGCATTGTCGGTCAGTCTGTACTTGAACGGGATCACAAGCTTACGCATATCAAATGCCGCATCCGGCATCTTCGTGGTAATGTCGTAGTTGGAGGCGTTGATGATGTGTGCACGGCTTTGGAACGGGACACTGCCGTTTTCGCCCTTGAATTCCGCTGAAAGCATATCAGCGCCGGAGATGCCCTTTGAGAAAGGCAGTCGCCTTGGTATTCAGCGGTGCGGAGTCCATGTCCATGCAGCAGCAGAGGGATTTTCCATAGACCATGCTGGGCGCAAACTGGCGACCCAGGTCGTTTGGCTGCATGGTAACGGTTGCTGAGTTGTTGAACAGACGCATCAGAAAGCTCAGCAGAAGGGTCTTGCCGGAGTTGGTCATACCCAAAAAGCAGAACAGCTTCTTGACCATATCGTTGGTCAGGCAAACGCCCAGGACTTCGTTGATTCGCTTGTTCAGCGGCATTTCGTGATTGGTGTAGGTGTTGATGACCTTTTTCATATTCCGGGCAGGCTTTGTTTTCCGCAAGCCAGTCCGCATGGATTGCTGGTGCGGTGTAAAGTCTTCCAGCTCTAAGGTGTCCAGATTCAGGACGCCGTTTTCAAAGACAACATACTTGCTGATATCCGGCGGATAATCCACTTTGACAGCGTTTTGCTGCACATGGCTCAGCAATCGCTTTACGGTCTTGTCGTGTACGGAAAAACGTTTCCAAAGGTAAGCAGCTGCCTCACACAGTTCACGGAGAATACACTGCAGTTCTTGTTTAGACGGACACGGTTCAAAGTATTTTCCGTTGAAGAAATAGAGCCATCTGTCATGGTAGACGATGAGATGGAGCTTTTGTGTCAGTATCAATGAGAGGAGATTGATGATATATTCTTCGACCTCCTTTTCGTCACCCTCCTGTTCCTCTATTATCTTTTCCAAATCTCTTGCACATTTGTAAAAAAATACATAATGTATCTATGCTGACGCTGTTGTTGCTGTCGTAGGCGTTGCGCTTCCATTCGGAAGGTGGGATCGCCTCATAGGGAATGCTCATTCTGTCCAGTTCTTCCATCTTCTTGTGGGTGTTGACTGTTTCGTTCATACTGATCAGATCCTTTCATTTTTTCAGAAGCGGCAAGCGATATGTTGCCGTCGCCTCTGTACAATCGGTATTATAGCACACTTTTGCAATGCCGTCTTACAAAACGCTCTTAATTTTTTGCAGGGGGAAAATTGCAGCGTTTTTCGTCAAAGCAAGGCACATCAATAAAGGGACGTTTGTGCAATTTCGGTTTGGCTTTCTTGAAATTGCGGTATGTTGTGCCGTGGAGAATGCCGGGGATCGCTTTCTGTCTGTTCTGGTTGTAGAACGTTCCCTTGATATAGCATTCGCCCGTTTCCAGCAGGGTCAGCGCCTGGGGATCGATATTGAGCAGCTTTGCCGCAGAGGCGGCGGTTCTGTCGTCCAGCGGGAAAAAGGCATGGATCGCTGCATTGTCCATGATCTCCCGGACCTGGGCGGACTTGGGCAGAAACTGGGTGGCAAAATTCAGACTCATGCGGTTCTTGCGGCTCTCCGTCAGAATCTTGGCGATGGGGCCTTTGGTGCTGAGGTTTTGCGTTCTGATCTCGTCGATGAATACGCTGAGCTGCTTCTCGCCGTGTGCCTGCTGATAGTAATACAGAGACATCAGCAGCATATCGATCAGACCAGAACCGCCATTAGAGCGTACCGCCTTGGTGGAAATGATAATAATATCCTTGCTCTCTTCGATCAGCTCGCCCCAGTCTCTGTCGTTTGCCTTGAAGTTCACAAAAAAGGAGAGCGTATCCGCCAGCTGATCTGCCAGATCATACGGGATCTGTTCACTTGTCAGCACCTCATACAGAGATGTCATATCCACATTGCCTTTCTGGATCATATCGCTGATGGCAGCATGCACAGCAGCCTGCTGCTTGCTGCCCATATTGGGGTTGTGAGATTCCACAATGGACTCGATTTTTCGGATGGTATCTTCCCCATTGCCGGAGTCGCCCAGTTTGAGCAGGTCAACGGGGGATTCCGTCCTCTTCGATGCGGTGGAAGGTGATATGCTCGGCGATATACGCCTGAACCTTCTTCTCTGCCGTTTCACCGCAGCCTACAGACAGCTTTTCCAGTATCTCCTCTTCTGTAAAGGATTCACTGGTATCAAAGACAATAACGGGACGTGGCAGCTTTTGCATGCTCACCATTCGTTCGGTGAGACAGTGTGTTTTGCCGGAACCGCTTTTTCCAAGTGCAAAGAAGTGCATATTATCCTTGCGTTTTCGTCAAAGACCTGGTAGGAAACACCGCCGATGCGGTTTTCCGTGAGGGGAATAAAATGCTCCGGTGCAGGTGCTGTGCTGTACCATTCTGCATAGCGGCTTTCCTCGATCATGAGTTCCACGTCGGAATCCAGAATCCGGTCGCTTTTCAGGGCGATCAGAGCAGGCCGCAGGCTTCTGTGGTGGGAATACACCACCAGCGGATAACGGTTTTTCTTGGTGGCATGGAGATATTCGCACGCTTTCAGGCATTTCAGAATGCGGCAGGTGTTGTCGGCAGTTCTCATAGACGGAATCAGCACATTCTCTATCGCAGACTCTTCCAGGATCAGCAGCTTGTCCTTGACGATCAGCTGGTTTGTGCCTTCCTGGAAGTCCATTTCCCTTGCTGTGCTGGAGGATCTTGAGCTTGCCGCTGCGAATGGCATCATTGAGCGCAGCAATAAAATGCTCTGACACCGCATCTTCTGAAGTGCCGGAAACTGTCTGAGAATCGTACAAAATGGAGTAGATCAATGGGGCGATAGGCTGACTGTCGAAATCGAGAATGCAGTCTATCACGCAAAAGTAAACGGTATCCAGTAATGCACCAGCCGTAATGATTTCTTTGCTTTTGCCTTGGAAATAGGGACTGTATTGCTCGAATTCAGAGTTGAAGATATCGATAAAGTTTTGTTTGAACCTATCTCGAAACAGTTCGTAGTTTTTACAGATGTAAGATGCTATGGTGTTTATGAGATAATTCAAATCATCACACATCTCCGCCTCTTCTTCCTTTGTCATAGCAGGGGCAAAATTTTCCGGCAGCGTCAGACAGATCTTTTTCTCCGGAGGGAGCAGGTATTGTGCATGGGTGGAGAAAATCGCAAGATTATGGGGCTGACAATCCATGCTGTCATTTTCCGTTAGGATGTGCTGCAACATTTCTGTTCTTTTTTTGTCATCGTCGATAATGCTGCGGTCGCTCAGGATAACGGTTTCATCCTTTGCGTGGAGCAGTTCCGTTTTCACAGCACTCTTGTTGGAACAGAGGGTCAGCGGCTTTGTGCCTCTGTTGAAAATCTGCATGAGGAGCGTCGCAAACCGTTCCGATGCGGCATCAGGTGCAGATATGGTCAGAATACGTTCCGTGCTGTATTTCTCTTCCCGGAAAAAAGAACTCAGCAGACCGCAGAGGGGAAAAAACGAAGAGCATCATCTTTTTGTCCGTGTCAAGGTACTTTTCGCAGATTCCCTTTATACCGAGAGGGCGGTCTTTTGTACTGGGAAGAACTTTTTGGTGAAATAGGGGAGCAGTGTTTCAGCAGATTCATCCCAAACTGATTTCTGTTGCAGCAAAATTGAACAAGCGTACTTCCTTCTTTGCTTTTCACAAAAGAAAAGCCAGGATATTCTGAAATGTACAGAATACGTTTCTGAGCAAAATTGTTGATGCAGTGCGCAACATAATCGTTTGCCATAGCTTTGCTTTTGCACACCCATTGAAAAGATTCAAACAGAGGCAACAGATTCTTGCTTGCCAATTTGTCACGAGGAACGACCGCAGAATGGATGTTGTCGTCCATACTGGAATATAAGACATACAAAAGTTCTTTTCGGTATCCGTCTTTGTCGATATAGCAATGGTGAACACTGCGAATTCTTAACTTGCCGACTAGGGTTTGGTTTCCATGATCTATGCAAACTCCATAACCATCTATTTGACGTTCGCAAAACATCCGGGGCATTGTTTGTCGAACTTGTTTGAGTCGATCAATTTCTGCAAGCTGACATCGATTTTGATTCACGAAAAATTGGAGCGTATCCTGAAGGCTGACTTGTGTCTGATACATTTGATACTGTAGCTGATCCAGATATGGCGTGACGTTTTGCTGAAAATATTGCGTTAATGCAGGTGAGAGAGGGATGTTTGCGTTTGCAAGCGCCTGATTGACATCCGGAGTTATTTGCATATTTGGACTTCCGTTCATATAGGTGACCTCCTAAAAACTTTATTGAAATACATTTTACCTGGCACACGGCACAGGCGGTTCTGTATTTCCAAAAGCATTATAGCACATCGGAAAATTTCATGCAGACAAAACGCTCTTATTTTTTTGCAGGCGCTCTGGGGGAGGGGCGGAAAATATAAAACGGACAAAAAAACACCTGGCACATGGCACAGAAAAAATCAAATTCCGTTTGTTTTTGTACCCCTTTTCTGAAATTGCCGCCGGAAAAGTTCCTGTTTGGGCGAAAATCAAACTTCTCCGATGCGTTTTTGGAAAAAGGGGAACAAAAATTGTCCGGACTTTTTCGGAGGACGCTCTTGTGCCGTGTGCCGGGTAAAAATTATGCGGGTGAGGGAATTGGGGCTGTGCCGTGTGCCAGGTAAAAAATTTTGGAAAAGAGATTTATAGTGCTGCCAAGCAGCTGAAAAAAAAAAGAACAGTTTTTTTCAAATCCTCTTTTCTTTCCCCGGAATATGTGGTATGATATAGATATCTTGTAAAACAAAAGGGGTTGCATCCGTATGGCATCGATGGAAGAACTGTATAACACCATAGCAGACATATGGGATTCTTATGATATATATCGGCAGGAACACGCTGACAAATATGACGAGGCAGAGGAAAGTCCAAGCACAGATGAAATTGAGAGGACGGTAGATGCGCTATACAGCGGTTGGTTTCATATCAATGCGTTTTTCTGTTTAGGTATTTGTACAGGCAATGTTTTTGGGGATAAACTCTCAGAGATGAAAAAGCAAAGAGATGCTGTTGAAAAGATTGCATTCGATCCGAGTCGCATTCTTTCTACACCAAAGAATGGAAAAGGAGTAAATTCGGATACAGCAGAAACACAAGAGCCGCAAACATACTCCAATTTGAAAGAACGTTTCTTTATTATGCTGGTCACTGCGCAAAAAAGAGCGGAGATCAACGATATGCTCCTCGGCACATTTGACTATACAAAGGAAAAAGTGTTGGCTGACCGTGTGATGGATATAAGAGTTCTGAAGGAGTTTGGAAAGAACGAACTCTATAAAAAAGAGATCTCCTTTGAGGAGTTTACAGAGCTTTTGCGTTTTGGCAGCGACGAAGACAAACTGTGCTTGTGGCGGGGGGCATTACTTCAAAGTACGCTCCTGAGATTCCGGGAAAGGAATTCTTTCAGAGCCGGGGGGAATTTTCCAAGATCATAAAGTACATGAAAAACATAGAAGAGCCGATTACATCTTCTCATGATGTGAAAAGAGCGGTTACCCAATGGTGTTTATTATTCAAGATCGTTTATGATGGTTTGCAGTATGAGCAAAAACTGATCTCCTACAACTGGGAGGGAAAAAAGGTTCTAAAAACTATGTCATCGATCTTCAAGAGCTATAATGCGGACAGAAATGTAAAATCATTGTCTGACGATCCCCATTCCAGGCGAAAGGAAAGGGAAGGCAGAAAAGAAATGCATTCTGCTGCGATCCTGCATCAGTTTACCTGGGACTGTATTGCGCAAATGCACAGTTCGCCAGAGATCACAGACTGCAAAAATGCCATCAAAAAGAAAATGCTTCTGGTGATGCAGGAGACTTTTTCCTGTAAGCTTCAGACGCTGGACGATATCAGAAAAGCGAACTACACAATGCAGTTTGTTTTTCTGATGGATTGGTTTAGTGATGCGTTTTTGGATGTGTGCGAAAAGATGGTGCAGGAAAATTTTTGGAAGAACTTCAAAAATTCTGTAAATCAGGTGCTGCATAAGAAGAATCCGAGCTTAGAACCATATCGTTTTCCATTGATTGTACACAGAAAATATGAGATTTTATACTGCAATGATCTGGTAAAAAGAAGATTATTGAGCATTGCAGCAGCACATTGTATCAATCCGAACATAGTACAGCAAATAGGAAAGAGGTTCGATGGCATCGGGCAAATAATTGCACAGCTTTACGATTGTATTACCGAAGAATCAGATTTATCTAAAAGTGTGAAATATGAAAGAGAGATTGATTTTGAACCATTTCCATATATGACAGTGTCCACAAAGCTTTACATCACCATAGACCACTTCAACAAAACCGTCACCATTGACGACTGCATCTTTGAAGAACCATACGAGCAGGAACTGCGGCAGTATCTGTGAGTTTTTGCCGGGGAGAAAATTTGAATCAATTGGGATTGACAGCTGCGGTGTAATAGATTATAATAAAATTATACATTGGACTGCGGCTATATTCCAACAATTTATCTGTAAACATCCGCAATTTAGTCATTGATACGGATTTCTCATACAAGGAGGCGATGCAAATGCAGAAAAAACTAGGCGATTTGAGAGAACGGCGGCATCGGTGTGCAAGGAATATGCCATTCTGACGCTGGCAACACTGGTGATGTCCGCAGGTACCTATCTTTTCAAATTCCCAAACAACTTTTCCTTTGGCGGTGTTACCGGTTTGGCAGTGGTGCTGAGTGCTGTTTCACCGCTGTCTGCGGAACGTACAATTTTATCATCAATATGGCACTGCTGGTGCTGGGATTTCTGTTTCTGGGGAAAGGCTTTGGCGTAAAGACGGTGTATATCAGCGTTCTGATGTCTGTGGCACTGTCTGCGGCAGAAAAGCTGTTTCCCATGTCCGGACCGCTGACTGACCAGCCGGTTCTGGAACTGATTTTGCCATTGCCATTCCGGGCATCAGCTCCGCAATCATGTTTAACATGGGTGCTTCCAGCGGCGGCACGGACATTGTCGCCATGATCCTGAAAAAGTATACCTCTATGAATATCGGGACCGCTTTGCTGGCGGTGGACCTGCTGATTGCCGTTTCAGCCTGCTTTGTGTTCGATATTACCACCGGTCTGTTTTCCCTGTGCGGCTTGTTTACGAAAACCATTGTCATTGATACCGCCATTGAAAATATCAACCTGTGCAAATACTTCACCATTGTCTGCAAAGACCCCACGCCGATCTGTGACTTTATCCACACAGAACTGGGGCGAAGTGCGACGCTGTTTACTGCGGAGGGAACATACAGCGGACAGGAGGAATATATTGTACTGACCGTCATGAAACGAAGCCAGGCTGTGCAGCTGCGAAACTATATCAAAAGGTACAGCCCCAGGCGTTTATGATGATTACCAACAGCAGCGAAATTATCGGAAAAGGATTCCGCAATACCATATAAAATGACCCCGTACAAAACTTGTTTTTTGGGTTTTGTGCGGGGTTGTTTTCTTTTGGTGCTTTTGTTCTTCCATCTCAACTGTCTTCATATGTCAAAATTCGTGCTCTGTTTTTTTACAAAAAAAGGAGGAAGAGCAGGACTTTGCCTGCTCCTGTTATATGAACTCATCACAGTCGCTCTACATATTGTTTCCTGCAGAGCATTTCTACAACCATTACTGTAATGTTTGTATGCTTGTATTTTTTACAAGCATACCCTGCCTTTTTTTCAGTCCTTCTCCGCAAGCTTCCCCTCCACATATGCCGTCACCGACTTTCTCGGTATCTTCCAGACCTTTCCGATCCGAAACGCCTGAATCTCACCGCTGTTCAGGAGTGCGTACAATGTATTTTTTCCAATGCTGAGAAACTCCATGACCTCCTCAAACTTCATGATCTCATTTTCCATGTTACAGGACTCCTTTCCGCATTTTCTCGTATTTTTCCTGCTTTTTTTTATCTCTATGTTAGACCGTTTGTAAAAGATTTCAAGCCATAGCTCCGTTATTTTTGCCTGCACAGCCCCATGTTGGATTTTTTCCGGTTTATTCCGTTTTTTGGACACACAAGCGATCTATATATTTTGCCTGTTCCACCGGGAATCCGGCATAGACAAATACCCGGCAGTTCTCCCGCAGCAGTCTCGCACGTCCCACCGCCTGTTCCAGCTGGGAGGACAGCAGCCTGGTCTGCACCATCCGGAGCGTTTCGTCCTTGTAGGTGTTGAGAAAAAACGACTTGTTCTGATAGGTCATTCTCTGCGGGTACATATGCACTTTTGCCAGACTTGCCCCTGCACGCATCGCATCCAAGCCATACACCACCTCGTCCAGATTGGGCAGTCCCACAACAGACAGATCTTTTTCCTTTCAGTGCATTGATGCCCTCCACATTGCCGAAGTGATAGTGTGTGATGAACTCTTTTTCAATGTCCTTAAAAGTGATAACTGTGGTATCTCTGCACAACTCTTTGAGCAGGCGAATCTTGTCATAATCATTCTGAAAAGCATATCGGCTGTAGCTGGAATCGGTGTACTGGAAAATATGCCCTTTGTATTCCGCCTTCGGGCATTCGTGAAAGTCAATTGCCCGGTTGGGGTAAACCTTTTGATACAGTTCCCGGCAAACCGTTGCCGAAAGCATCACCAGTTTACAGTCCGGCAGCGGTTCTTCGATCAGAAAGGTCACCCGTTCTCTGTCCGCATGGATGTACTTTTGCACGCAGCAGACCGTATAGATTCACTCCAAAATGGCGTATCTTCCGCAGCTGTTTTTCCTCTAGCTCCACCGCAAACTCGTCCATCTGATGATAACCCCGTTTCAGGCAGATTCCGTTCAGGCGGCTTTTTACCGAGTCCGGAAGATACCGACTGCCAGTCATCTTTTTAGGGTCTGCATCGAAACAGACTCCGTGCGGAAAATCGTCCGGAAAATGTCCTCATCCAAGATCACATCATGGGTTTGAAATACCTCTTTCGGCAAATGCAGCAGCTTGGCATGGGTGGTGATGATATGCCCCTGGAATCTGGCAGTGCTTTTTGCAGTCCTTCAAAAACCGGGAGATTTTCTCATAATCCGGGTTGTCTTTTCCCATATGCTGTAGCGTTTCCGCCAGAAACTGCAGTGCATATGCACCTGCTCCGATGTCGTAAAAATCCTGCATCTCCTCGGTCACTTCCTCTGAAATGCCGTATGCGGCAATATCCGGTGTGGCACAAATGGCTTCGATTCCATGCAGGTTCGCATCATAGAATATCTGCCGTTTCAGTTCATGAGTCGGCACAGCGATCACAACAGGACGCACGCTGTCTTTCATGTAGTTGAGATAGGTGCTGGTCTTGCCCAAAGCAGTCTGCCCCTTGATGAGGTAAAGCTTGTTTTCCGCAGATGCCATTGCCGTTTGAAAGGCGTTTTGCAGGTCCTGGTGAGCCGTTTCCAAATCCACATAGTGCTCCTTTTTCAAAATGCACACTTCTCGCCGGGTCGGTTTTGCCGTGGAAAGCATTTTTCGGAATGGCTGCACCGGTCACAATAATCGCAGTTTTCGCAAGACGGCACAGGCAGATTGTCCTTGATGATTGCTGTCAGAATTTCCTTCCAGTTGATATTCTGGTAGTGCTGTTCGGCATTCTTTTCCGAATGCATGATCTCCAGAAACTTTTGCTTTCCCTTTTCTGCACCGCACATGCCTCTTGCCAGAAAATAGATGTCCTGGGTGTTTTCGATTCTGCCTTCGGTGAAATCCCAGTAGAGCGGACAGCAGTCATAGAGGTTTTCCCAGCTGAAATTGCGGTAGACTGCTCTTCGCTGCTTGTTCCGGACACCCTGTCTGGCTTGGGTCTTGCCATGGAGCTTCCATTTCGCCATGACCATTTTTGTCTCGTATCCATAGGTGCAGGCATCCAGAGGCGTGACGGAATAGGTGTTGTCTTTCAGCAGGTAGAGGATGGGAGCGTATCTTCGACCTCTGTCTTTTCTTTTTTGCAAATTCTCTTCGCAGCACTTCTTTATAATGCTTGGCATCGGTCAAGCCTCTTACATAGCTCAAAAAGGCAAACAGGACATCGTAAATGCTGATCTGAAAGCGTGGTTCAAATTGGGTGGGATAGGCATAGGTTCGGTCTGCATACTGCGTTTGAAAAATCGCACAGAGCAGGTCGCCAAAAACCGTGCGGTTCTTTTGTCGGCAAGCTCCTCCCGGAAAAAGAACAGCATATCGCCGTGTTGTTCCTGGTATAGGATCCCGTAGTGATAGGCGAGGTTCAGCATATGGTCTCCGTGAGGATCGGTTTGAAAATGTTTGAGTGCAATGACGTATTTCACGTTATCTTCCCCCTTCGTGCATTATCTTTTACCAGATAGTTCTGTCTGTTTTATTTTGAAAACCGGCGGTGCTGAAAATTCCGTCCATGCGTGCCGTCGTCGCTGTGCGCCGTCACGCACAGACCAACGCCAGAAAGAACGGGATTTTTGTACACTGCCCTTATATAAATAAGGGAGTTGTGCATTTTTTTCCCGTCTGGTTGTTCTTCTGTGGTGTTTGTCGACCGGGGAGACAAAAACACCATGGAAGAAACGGTCAGCAGTGCCGGATGATTTTCAACTTTCAAGCAAACATATGGATAATAGCAGTATACATAATTTCTATAGGGTATGCTGTCCATGGTTTTTGCGGATATTTCAAGGAAAATCCGCCACACGATCGGTTTTATTTCACACACAAACATACCACATATTTTTTGCATCAACACACCACCGAAACCGAATGATCGCTACCTGAAAAGACGATGTATGAAAAAGAAGAAACAAGCTGAATCTGAGAGAGGAGACTTCCATTAAGTGAGGGCTCGGATTCAGCAGAGGGGCAAAGGAACGCTGCAATTGCCTTTGTCTTTCCACTCCTCGTGTCAGCCCTCATACCCTCTGCGACACCCTGTACAACAGCGTACAGGGGATTTTTTTTGCCCTGAACATACCACAGTTCGTAAACTGAAACATTGCAAAATCACTGTAATCCACTGAAAAAAGTCAACGGATACAATTATATATCATTATCGTGAATCTGTGCCAGGTACTGATGATACGATCATGTCGACCGCATAGAAAAACCGCCTTCGGGCGGAACGTAGGGACATAACAAACCAGCGAAAGGAGGGAAAAAGATGTTCCAGAACAAACGATTTTTGACCAGAGGCGTACAAGCAGAAATACCAATAGAGCTGCAATTGTTTCACAGGAAGAAACCTTGTATTGTGAGTGCTGCGGATGCCTTATCGATGACGATGACTACACCGAATGGAACGGGCAGATCATCTGCTCCGACTGCCTGGAAAACCACACCACCACCTGTGAATGTTGTGGTGAGCGAATCTGGGACGAGGATGTCTATGGCGATAACGACATTACCCTTTGCAGTCATTGCTACCATCACAGCTACACCAGATGCAGCTGCTGTGATGCGTTACTACATGAGGACGATGCCTACTATCTGGACGGCGAAACATATTGCCGTGACTGCTACGAGGACGAGCGAGAGGAAAGCAACTTGATCCATGAGTACGGCTACAAGCCGAATCCCATTTTCTACGGCGAGGACAACCGCTATTTTGGCATTGAACTGGAAATCGATGGAGCAGGCAGAGATGATGATTATGCCGAAGAACTGCTGGACATTGCAAACGCTCATGCCGATCTGCTCTACATCAAGACAGACGGCTCGTTGGACGATGGCATGGAACTGGTCTCCCACCCTTGCACTATGGACTATCACATCAACGAGTTTCCATGGGAAGATATCATGCACCGTGCAGTCCATCAAGGCTACCGCTCGCACCAGACTTCAACCTGCGGCTTACATCTCCATGTGAATCGCAACGCTTTTTCCGATAGCCAAGAGGGGCAAGACGAGGTGATTTCAAGGATTTTGTACTTTGTAGAGCATCACTGGAACGAGCTTTTTGAAGTTCAGCCGCCGTTCCGAATACACTATGAACCGCTGGGCGGCGAGATACGGCTATGAACATACCCCAAAAGCAATCATGGACAAGGCGAAAAAAGGGCGGCAACGGTCGGTATGCTGCTGTGAACCTTTGCAATTACCACACCGTGGAATTTCGCTTGTTTCGTGGCACTTTGAAGTACAACACATTCATCGCCACCATTCAGCTGGTCAATCGAATCTGTGATGCCGCTATGTACAACACCGATGACAGCATTGCGAAATTGTCTTGGTCTGACTTTGTGGCTGATATCACAGAGCCAGAGTTGATTCAGTATCTGAAAGAGCGTCAGCTGTACATTAACGACAGAGTAGAAGAAACGGAGGAGTTTTAATCATGTGTGCATTATTTGGTTGGCTGGATTACAAGGGTATTGTGTCGGACAGGCTGTTGAAAAAGCTGACACAGGCTCTGGCGAATGCGGCGGAAGAACGAGGAACAGATGCGTCCGGCATTGCCTATGTGAAAGACGGCAAAGTCACTATCTACAAGAGACCGAAACCAGCTCATAAACTGCGATTCAACGCACCTAACGGCACAAGAGCCGTTATGGGACATACGAGAATGACTACTCAGGGCAACGAGAATTTCAACTACAACAACCACCCGTTTTACGGTCATGCCGATGTGAACTTTGCCTTTGCCCACAATGGCGTGCTGTATAATGACAAGGAGCTGCGTATGGAAAAGCACCTGCCGCAAACGCAGATCGAAACGGATTCATACGTTGCAGTGCAATTGTTGGAACAGCAGAGTAAGTTGGATTTCGACTCACTCAAAGGTATGGCGGAGTTAGTTCAGGGCAGTTTCTGCTTTACGGCTCTGGACGAGAACAACACGCTCTATCTGGTGAAAGGGTCAAATCCCATGTGCCTGCTCCACTTTGCACAGCTGGGACTTTACGTTTATGCCTCGACGGAAAGCATTCTGAAAAAAGGCATTGCAGAAAGCCGGTTTCCACAAGTATCCGTTTGAAGTGTTGAATGTAGATGAAGGCACGATTCTAAAGATTGACCGCTATGGCTTTCTGACCCGCTCTACCTTTGAGGTACAGGAAAGTTTCCGGTTTGGCAAGTGGTATAACTGGTATGACGAGTTGGAGGAAGAGTACTATACCCAACAGGAAGAATTGCTGTTGGAGATGTGCAGTTGCTACGGCGTGACAGAGGAGGATGTTCTTTTGCTGTTGGACTATGGCTATTCCGCTGATGAGATCGAGGAAATGCTGTGCGACAGCAACTTGCTTTTGGAGACGCTTTGTGCGGTTCGGTGCGAAGAGGAGTTTTGCTGCGAGTAAGACAGAACGCAATACCGCTGACAAAAAGAAACCGCTTTCCCACAAGGAAAATGGTTTCTTTTTTCGGAAACAAAATTTGAAAAATACAACCGCCCAAACAGTTGGATAAAAAGAAAGGTGGTGTGACACATGAAAAACAGCGAGTTATAGCGGCATATTCTGAATTTGCAGACGTACAGCAATATCCCAAATTCCAACGAGGAGGAAATCACAATGGCTATGAAAAACAAGCAAAAACACATTCCGCTCCAGAAAACCATCTGGTGCAAGATTCGCTACTGGCAGCTGCTCCACGACTGGACAGACGACGAGCTGGCGATGTATCTGAACTGTTCCACAAGAACGCTCCAGAACTACGATCATGATGCGAGAGGACTTACGCTGAAAATGGTGGATACATTCCTCTGCATCAACGATTTGACACTGGACGATCTATTGGCGGCGTAACTACTGAAAAGGAGCTTATGAAAATGAAAAAGACAAAACTGGTCATTCAGCAGGCAGAAAACGGCACATATTTCACCCAGGTGTCCAAGGGTGTTCGTCCGGACGGCAAGCGAAACCGCAGAATGTTTACCGGCAGCACAGAGGACGAAGTGTATTTCAAGGCGACAAAGTGGCTCAAGGGCATTGAGGAAGAGGAACGAAATCCTTACACTGTGAGAGAAGCCATGCTGCAGTTTATTGACAGCAGAAGCAGAGTGCTGGAACCCACCACCCTGTGCTGTTATCGGGAAATGCTCCGCAACAAGCTGCAGTACATCATGGACATCAAAATCGAAGATCTGACTGCCCGTGACATTCAAATCGCCATCAATGTGGACGCCCAGCGTCTCGGCTATAAGTCCATCAAGAACGCAGTCGGCTTCCTGCGTGCGGTGCTGAATGCCAATGATATTACCATCAAAATGGGCAGCATTCGCCTGCCGAAAAAGGAGGTGCGGGAACGAAGACTCCCGTCCGCAGATGTGATCTATGCCATCGTCAAGGGAACAAGCAGCGAACTGCCGGTATTGCTTGCCATGTGGCTGTCACTGCGCATTGGAGAAGTGGCAGGCCTGCAGTTCTGCGACATTGACCCGGTGCAGATGCGGCTCTATGTACGCCGGGAGATCGTCAAGGTGGACAGCGGCTGGGCAGAGATCGACCACTGCAAAACTGTCAAGAGTATGCGCTATGTCAATCTGCCGGCATACATTTATGCACTGATACAGCAAGTGCCCCATCAGTCGGGAACCGATCATATTGTTCCGTTCACACCGAACACCATCCGCAAGCGGTTCAAGAAATTGCTGGAGGCACACGGACTGGAAGAGATCCGTTTTCATGATCTGCGGCATATCTTTGCCAGCACAACGGCAATGCTGAACATTCCAGAGAAATATGCCATGGAAATGGGCGGCTGGAGTACACCGGATGTGTATAAGAACGTGTACCAGGAAACCTTCGACAGCGAACGCAACAAGGCGGACAGCGTGATCGACGGCTATTTCAACGAGATTATTCAGAATCACTGAGGATTTGCGAGGCTTTTGGATAGAAGGAGAGGTCTGCCTGTAGGGGGCAGACTTTTCTTTTTTTTGTGATTATTTTGACGAATTCGCTGTGGTGAAATCTGACAAGTGATTATATTTCATTTGACTTATATGGTTGAATATGATATAATGAAAATGCAAGGAGGTGTCAGTATGTTGTACGAATATTTACTTGATACGTTTGGAACAAATGAGCCGATTTCTGTAAGTGATATAAAGTATGGAGGTTATTCAAGACCCTGGATAGATAAAGAGCTTTCTAAATTATGCAAATCGAAAAAGATTGTCAGATATGAAAGAGGAATTTACTATATTCCATCGCAAACGCCATTTGGTGCAAGTGTTTTGAACCCTAATAAAATAATCAAGTATAAATACATTGAAAAATGCGGCAAGATAAACGGATTTTACATGGGACTTTCTGCACTCAACAGATATGGACTCACAACGCAAGTCCCGAATACCACAGAAATTTGTACGAATAACGAAACCTCTAAACTTCGCAGTGTAAAGGTAGGCAATATGAGTGTTATATTGCGTAAAAGCCGAACGGCTATTACAAATGAAAATGTGGATATTCTAAGCTTTCTTGAATTGATGAATAGCCTATCAATGGATTCTTTTGATGATGAAAAGCGGGATATCCTTTGCAGTTTAGTACAGGAAAAAGGCATCAACAGACAACAAATATCACGATATGCCCCACTATTTCCTGATAAAGCGATGAGGAACCTAATCGAAAGCGAGATCATATATTATGTTGCACAATGATACAGAAACTTTTGAACAGCTGATACTTCGCACATCAGAATATCTGGATATAAAGCTTGAGATTATTGAGAAGGATTATTTTGTAACTGTTTTTCTTGGCAAGCTCGTTAGTAAAGTGCCTGAAATTGTATTCAAAGGCGGAACATCACTTTCCAATTTTGTTATGAAGTCAAGCTCTTTCTGGACTTGTATTCTTACCATCAAGCTCTATTGAAAGAGGAGACATATAGGAACATCTGCCAAGAAAAAATCACGCATATGAAAGCCCCCTCTATAGGGTGCAAATCCTTATTATACTATACTCAAATGCACCCTATATTGCGATTGCGAATAAAAATATGAGCCAGAGTTGCGTGACAATGGGTATGGCCGCAGCAGGTGAATGGATGAGTTTCACTATGTCGGAAAAAGAGCGGACAACCATCAATTGTCCGCCCTTTCTCTCATACAAATTCAATTTTCAAAAGTCTTTCCAAGTGCAGCTGCAAGTCGCTGCAACGTTTTGATTGAAGGATTGGCATTTCCATTTTCCAGTTTGCTGATATCTCCTTGTGCGATACCGGATTTTTGCGATAATTCTTTTTTGTGTGATTCCGGCAGACTTTCGTGCGTCAATAATCGCTTGAATAATTGCAAATTCCGGTTCCAATTGTTCATATGCTTCCTTGAATGCTGAATCTTTCATCTGTTGGGTGAGATAATCGTTGAAGTTTGTCATGGCAGATCACGCTCCTTTCTGCTCAGATACTCTGCCCTATATTGTTTCGCACGTTCTAATTCTTCTTTTGGCGTTTTTTGTGTTTTTTGATAAAGCCATTTGTCAGCACTACTTTTTGCCGACAATAAAAAAGTACAAAACTCGTGAAATATCGGAACCAACTTTTGCACGCAATTCTAAAATACCGTCATTTAGCATTTTTGAATACGGTTCACGCAACTCATAGCCATTTTTTTGCAGCATTACAATTGTGCGGATCATTTTTGCCCTCATTTTTACGTCCAAGCTGTCCAAAAATTCTTTCACAGGTTCCGT
>VOFI01000084.1_pt1 | contig 57142 bp, 74 predicted proteins | sample 5384131 | NCBI WGS metagenome assembly VOFI01 (sample SAMN12384728, study PRJNA508395) | human gut metagenome | isolation source: healthy gut H | host: Homo sapiens
TGCTTGGCAGGGCTCATCAGCTCCACCTCTGAAGTCATATTTTTACGGTGAAAGGACCTGCTTGTTTGTAGGCAGAAAAGTCTCAAAATAATCTCAACCACGGTCACAAAAACGGATAAAAGCCGCAGTTCATGTTCTGCATTATGTAAAAAACGTTTTCAATTCCTGCATATGCTCATCTGTGAGATACGGCTCTGCCTGCCTGAAATAAATCTGTGACAGGGTCTTGCTGCCGGACATAAGCATTGCTTTTATGAGATAGTAATGGCCTTCCGACTCATACATATCAATGGACAGCAAATCCATGGATAGTTCCTGTACGCGAAGGTAGTTCTTTTCTCTATAAAGCATAGAGAGATACCGTTTCATATAGTGCAGAAACTTGTTTTGGTAATACAGCGTTTTGGGCATTAGCCAGTGGTAAAAGTCGTACCGCGGAAGGAGACTGCCTCGGTAGAGTCCAATAATACTCTCATACAGCGTCTGTAAAATCGCCGGGTCGGAAGAATTATCGATCCGTTTGCATGCATCGTCGAAGCGATCAACATCAGTAAAAATTGTGTAATTGGGGTTTAACGTGAATGTCCCGTGCGATGCCTGAATCAAATCGCGGCATACCCGATTTGCCGGACAGAAAAACAATCTGATAATGGAAAGGGGTAATGAAAAATGTCAACCAAAGAACGAAAGCACCCAGCGCCGCCGCGTTACGATGAGGCCTTCAAGGCGGGGGCAGTGCGGATGGTCACCGAGCAGGGGCGGCCCAGCCGGGAGGTGGCCGCGGAACTCGGCATCTGCATCGACACGCTGCGCAGCTGGCTGAAAGCGGCGGGCGCACCATCGCCGGGGCAAGCTGACCGCCAAAACCGCGACGCCAGACGCCTGCGCGAACTGGAGACGGAGATTCGAGCACTGCGCAAGAAGCTTGAAGAGAAAGACGGGGTCATTGACATCCTAAAAAATCCGTCGGCATACTTTCCAAACCATAGAGGACAAGTACCGGTACATCCGTACGGCCCCGCGCGGGGCCTCTGTGGAACTTTGTATGCCGACTGCTGGAGGTCTCCCCGCAGCGGGTACTACGAATGGCTGGGCCGCAAACCCTCTTTGCGCCGGCAGAAGGATCAGGAACTGAAACGCCGGCTGCTGAGCCTGCACCAGCGTTATCCCGCCCTTGGGCTGGACAGCCTGTATCACCTGATCCGCCCGCAGCTTTCCTGCTCGCGCAAGCGCATCCACCGCCTGATGTACGAGATGAACATCTCCTCCACGCGCAGGCGTGCCTACAAAGCCACGACCAACTCAAGACACGCGCACCCCATCGCGCCCAATCTCCTTGCGCGCCGCTTCTCCTTTGACAAGCCAGACACCGCATGGGTCGGCGATATTACCTATATCCCCACCGGCGAGGGCTGGCTCTACTGCGCTGTTGTGAAAGACCTTTGCACAAAGCAGATCGTCGGCTACGCCTTCTCCGACCGCATCGACACAAATCTCACTCTCGCCGCCCTCGGCATGGCCGTCCGGCGCCGCAAGCCTCTGCCCGGCCTCATCTTCCACTCCGACCGCGGCGTCCAATACGCCGCCTACGCTTACCGTCAGCGTCTCGCCAGCCTCGGCATCCGGCAAAGCATGTCCCGCAAGGGCTCCCTATGACAACGCCGTGGCCGAAAACTTCTTCAGCTGCCTCAAGTGCGAGTGCGTCCATCTGCGCCATTTCGCCTCAAGGGCACATGCCATGGCAGACGTCTTCGCTTATATCGAGACCTTTTACAACCCAGTGCGCCCGCATTCCTCTATTGGCTGGCGTCCTCCGGATGCCTTTGCGCGTGCCTTGTCTGAGCATCCCGCCGCCTGAGTGTGATACGACAAGATATCCTGCGTTTCTTTCTGTTTTTCTTCATTTTTCATTTCGAACGGCATAAATTGGAGATTGTCAATTTCGGGCGCTATTCCAGGGGCACAGCACTCATATGTATTGACTCCGATACCCAACTCATCGTCCACTTCGATGACATATGCTCTGTCAGCACCGTAGAACATAAGCGCCCCCTGCAGTGCCAGTTCGATTTTTTCTTTTGGGTTCGTATTGTTGCGCAGCTTGGTTTCCAAATCGCTCAGAATGCGCAAATAATCGCAGCCATTACCATCTACATTCAGTCTGCAGATTCCTTCCTTTCTTTCACCGTTCATCATAGTGTTCACCTCCTATTTGGATGATACTTCCCCAGATAAAACGCAAAGCTGTCCAGCAAGAACTGGACAGCCTTTCGCTCTCGTTGACCGTGCAGATATAGACTGTACGGTGCAGAATATTCATTTGTGTTGACCGAGTGCCTGCTAAGCAGAAATCGCTGCCTTCAGGGAAAGGCAATTCACAACTCAATGCTCGTCATGAGCTTTTTCGATGATGTCAACCAACTGCCTTAGCAGATCGCAGGTGAGTATCTTTGTTTTCACAGGGAATTTATCAATGCGCTCATAAAGGTCGCGCATGATGACCTGCTCCTTATAGTCATAGGAATCCAACAAAAGCTGATCCACTGTGGTGTGCAGCATATTTGCCACTGAAACCAGCAGCTCAATGCTGATTCCGCCTTTGCCATTTTCGATTTTGCCGAGGTGGCTGTTCGTGCAATTCAGCTGTTCAGCGAACTCCTCCTGCGTCATTCCGAGGTTATGACGCATCGTTTTTATGCGTCTTCCAAGAGCTACTTTGTCCACCAGCATCGTCTCCTTCTATAATATTATTTTACAAAAAAGAGGCGTGCTGTAGAAGTTACTATAAATCTATTATCCACCTTAATAATGCGTATTTTCGCTTTAAAGCGGTTTTGTATTCATCAAAACATCAGAAAAGTAGATTCACAGTTTTATAAGTTCTTAAAAGTCAACCATCGAACAACTCCAGATTGCTGATCATTGCCGCAATGTCCATGTTCAAATCTTCCTGCATTTGTATAGATGGTGTTTCAACGCCTCCGGCAAGCAACTGACCGTTTGCGATTCGCTCGTCAATAATGGATCGAATCATTTGCTCAAGCGCATCACGCCTTATCCCGCCGTCAATTTTAACACTTACCGGCGCAGGTTCAGCAAGCTCGGGATGTGCAGCAATATATGCATTCAGTGCGGCTATAACAACTGCGCTTTTTCGGTTTCCAAGACGCTCTAAAAGCTCTCCTGCCTGCGTCTGTTCTCGCGTTTCTGAACCGAACTGTAGCGAAAAACGGTATTTCCCATCCCGCTTCACAACGGAACCCCCATTATTGTACCGCGCGCATGGCCATCTGTCCTCGCGCAAGCATCTCATAACCGATCGCGTTTGCCTTTGGATCATCGATGAAGGTAGCCTTCGCCACAAGCGAGGTGTGCTCAATCAGCGGTCTGAACAGGACGCTTCCGCCTCCAATAAAGATGGCGGGGTTGGTACGCAAATCCACCTGAAGCTCACGCAGCTTGCCCAAAATATCTTTTGCGTGCAGCTGAGCCGCATCACGAATCGCCTTTTTTACTTCCTCGGGCAGTATCGTTTCCTGCCCCTGCAGCACTGCACAGATATGTTCGTCTTCAATGCGCATGTCGTGCTGCGCGCTGATTTTGCCAATGATATCATTGTTCATGGTGATGACTCCGCTCTCCAAACTGCGGCAGAATTGCAGATCCGGCTTTCCGTTACGAAGGAGAAGCACATCGGTAGTATATCCGCCGATATCCGCGATAAACATCCGCAGCGTTTTCAATAGCTGTCCGCTTTGAGGAACAACAGCGGCATACGCCTGCGGATACACAAAGACATTTCGGATCACAATGCTCATAGGACGGTTGTTGTAAGCAAAATTCACTGTTCCAAACCGCCTGAAATACTGCGCGAAGCGTTCTTTCAGCATCCCGTAGTGTTCCGGCGGCAAGCCAACCGCAAGGTCGATCTGCTCAAACGCCGTATTGGCACCGGCAGCGGAAAGCTCCTTAGCAATGGCAAAGAGTGACAGGATAAAGTATCGATCATCTCTGGTCTTATCTCTCATATAGGGCAAGCGCTGCCCGGTGAGCGACCAGTATTTCCCGTTGTACTCCAAAACCTCCTCTGCCATAGGCGGTTTTACGGTGTGTTCTGTCAGCCCGGAAATGAAAGAGAAATGCGGGGTTTTAACGGCATAATTTCCATGATCAATGGCGATCAACATAAGAGTACCTCCCATTTTGGTTTATCTAATTACACGGTTTAGCATGCGTATTTACAGCAGAAATGCGCATTGAGTCAATAACTACGCGCGAAACGAAGGATCAAGCTTCCGATTCTCTACGAGAGAGGACCTCTGTTTCCTCCTTGAAAGAACGTGGTTCGACACGATTATATTATTTCTCCTATAAAAGAAACTATTGATATTTCCCGCTGCTTGTGCTATGATAAAAGAAAACTCCAGAGGGGGTGACCTGCCATGATCGTGCGTGAACGATATATGCGGCTGATCCGTGATTTTATGGATAAGCCTGTGATTAAAATCATAACAGGAATGCGGCGGAGCGGCAAAAGCGCTCTATTGGAGCTTACGCGTCAGGAGCTGCTCGACCGCGGTGTTGACAGGAAGAATATCATTTTCATCAACTTTGAATCCTTGCGCTATGAGGCGCTCAGGGACTATAAGGCGCTGTACGCAGAGATCATCAAAATCGCGGGACAGACAGAGGGACGGATCTACGTCCTTCTCGATGAAATCCAAGAAGTGAACACTTGGGAGCAGGTCATAAATTCCCTCCGCGTAGATCTTGACTGCGATATCTATGTAACAGGCTCAAATGCAAAGCTCCTCTCCGGGGAACTCGCCACGCTGTTGGCTGGGCGGTATGTGGAGATACAGGTCTATCCGCTGGATTTTGAAGAATATCTGGCATTCGCAGCAGAGAATGAGGACGAGGCAAAGCTCTCGAAGCAGGAGCAGTTTGCTAACTTTCTCCGTTTTGGTGGACTGCCCGGCATCCATCAGCTGAAATGGGATGAAGATCGCGTCATGCAATACCTTCATGACATCTATAATTCCGTCCTGCTGAAGGATGTGATTGCACGGAACCGGATACGCGACACGGCACTGCTGGAGAGCATTGTCCTGTATCTCATGGACAACATCGGAAACACTTTTTCCGCAAAAACAATCTCTGATTTTTTAAAAAGCCAGGGGCGAAAGCTAAGCACGGAAACCGTCTACAATTATCTGAAGGCATTGGAAAGCGCCTTCCTGATCCACAAGGTCGTCCGCTTTGACATCAAGGGAAAGCGGATACTGGAAACGCAGGAAAAATACTATCTCTCCGATTTAGGTCTGCGCCACGCCGTTATTGGCTACCGGGACAATGATATTGCCGGCGTTCTGGAGAACACTGTATTCCTGGAGCTGCTGCGCAGAGGTTTCTCCGTCAACATCGGAAAGCAGGATGTGGCAGAGGTTGACTTTGTTGCAAACTGGGCTGACGACCGGCTCTATATCCAAGTCTGCTATATTCTTACGCCGGAAAACACGGATCGGGAATTTGCGCCGCTGGAGGCAATCTCGGATAACTACGAAAAGCTTGTTCTGTCCACGGACACGCTGCTGCGGGTCAATCGTGGCGGAATCCGTCAAAAGAACATTATTGACTTTCTGTTGGAACATTAAATATGAGATAACGCAGGAACGAGAAAAGGACGGTACAGCCGAAGCTGAACCGTCCTTTTTCACTAAGATAATTGCCGTTGGAAGCAGTGCTCCCAAACATAATCATCAAGACCTTTATATCGAGGATCCCACAGATAGGTGCCATAGCGAAAACCTGCATCCGAAAGCAGTGAGACCAGCGTCCTGTATCCGCCTTGCACATGGGGGTTCTCCATGAAATCCATGTCGAATGCAGTCATGATACGTTCTACACCTTGCTCGTGCAGCTGCGGCAGGATAAGCTCCAATTGGGTCAATGAATTTACCCCCGCAACTGCGAGTACCGTCTGTCCTGTCAGATAATGGATGACATCCGCTTTCATGGGTCCCTCTGTGAGCAGCACCATATTGCGCGGTTTCCCCGCAATATGTACCCATCCCTCCGCCTTACAGCCGTCTGTGCGGCCGGTGCTGGATACCCAGCGAAATTTGCGCCGCGCCGCATTATCCCGGCGAATCTGCATGCCTTGAATACGGCCTTTGCTGTCCCGCACCGGAATCAGAATACCGCGGCTCTCACAGGCAAAGGACCATTTACCATCTTTTCGGTAAAAGCCGGGTACACCGGACAGATAATATCCGCTGGATTGAAGCTGCCTTGCAATGGTTTGCATTCCCACCACCGGAGTGGTCCGGTACTCAAGCCTGTCGATTTCCTCATCTGATAGGCCTCGGTTTCGCAAGTTCTGCCGATGGTCGGAGGCCAGTGTCAGCTTGGACAGCAGCCCGGTATAAGTGTCGCTGCGTGATGCAATATCTGTCGGTGGGACTTCTGCAACCACGGGCATAGGAATGTGCTCCGGCTTCGGTATACTGCCCTGCACATCCAAGCGTGCGATCAGCGCATCATGGACCTCCTCGCGGGCAATCCCCGTATAGTATGCATACAGATCGAAAATGCCGCCGGAGAACCCACAGCGCGGACAGCGAAATACATCCTTCTGCAGATTGATGTTCAGATGTTTTGCATGCGGCTCGTCATCACAGCACGGGCAAGGCACATTGTAGTTGCTTCTTCCGTATGGCGGGTATGGAAGCCCAATCTGCGGAATGATGTCTGACATATGAAAGATGTCCATACAGCCTCCTTTCCGGGGGACGGAATATCCGTCCCCCGTGATGATATCCGCATCACACGGATGCCTGCTGCATGGCATGTTCGCAAATCAGCCTTGCCGCGTCAGACAGCTCTTGATTGTCTTTGTATTTATTTGCCACCCATGCAATCGCGTTCGGATCCATCGCTAACACCTCGCCAAGCGTCTTGCCGCTGTACTTTTTGATGGGGCACGGCTTCTGGAAAGCCTGCTCCAATCTCTGCTCCTCCGTTAGAACTTCCGGTTCGTATGCCGGCTCAATCTCTGCCTGCTCTGCCTGTACAGGCTGCTCCATAGCCGGTGGCTCCCGGTGCATGTCCATCTCACCGGCAGGCAGTTCATCCGGAGCCATGTCGGCGAAATCGTCGCCGGCCGCTGAGAACTGAAGCCCAAAGCCTGCGTTTCTTAGTGCAATGCCGACCGCTGCCGTCTGCGCCCATTCCCGCGGTGACACAGATGGCTTGGAGGCATCCGGCCCCCTTGACGCTGTAGCTTCTGCGAGATAGCAGTCAACCGGGTCCTTGTAGCTGGGATAGATGCGCGCCGTTGCCACAAAACAATCCTTGCCGGGCGACACCTGGATGGCGATACGGCCTTCAGGGTACTTCAGGCGGAACCATGCCATTTGGATCATGACAGGAAGACGCTTTCGCGTCTCCTGCGTATTGAGATCCGTATAATCCACGGCAAACGGGGATGGGTCAAAGCCCTCCACCTTGTGGATGCTGTCCAGCTTTGCCAGCATAGCTGTTTTGGCATTCGAGTTGTTCTGACTCATGATAAAGCCCTCCTCTTATTTACTGATGTTGATGTAGGTGTTGCGCAGCTTCAGCCAAACCGGTAAAACGGTGTTGATCAGGCTGCTTACACCCTTGCGATACTGGTTCTGATCTGTTGGGGTGAAGCTGGAAAACCGCTTCCGGCAATCCAGAACGACCTTGTCAAGGGTCTCGGACGCCGTCTGGCGCTTAGCCTTCAGATTCTGATCTGCAGGCTGTCCCAGCCGCCGTTCCTTGGTCAGGCACTGGATATAGGCGTCTACCAGCTGGTAATGGCCGGACAGAACGGCTACATCCGTCGTGACCGGTGCCGTCTGGCAGAATGCCTGACTTGCATAAAGCACCTCAATACGATACAGCAGCTCCTGATACAGCATCAGCTGCTCCAGGGAGGCATGTCCTGCACCGATCTGCTTTTCCATCTCGTTTTTCAAGTTCTTGTACTCACTGAGCCAAGTTGCCATTGTAATGATCTCCTTTCACATTTGAGATTAGCTCTTTGATTCGCGCCGAGAGCATCGTCCCGCGCTGTTCCGTATCTGTACGCTTGATGGCAATGCATAATGCTCTCCGCTCTCCTACGATCAGCACGCGCTCCTTTGCGCGTGTAATTGCCGTATAAACAAGCGGACGCACCAGCATGACCGCATGGGCGCACTGCAGGTTGATGATGACAGACTTATATTCGCTGCCCTGGGACTTGTGGATGGTGGAGGCGTAGGCCAGATCCAGCATTTCAAGGTCGCTGCCGTCATACTCGGCAATTCGGCCATCGCCGAAATCAACGGTCAGCACGCTGTCGGTGTCATCGCGGGTGATGGATGTGATATAACCGATATCGCCATTGCTGATGTCCTCGCAGTTTTTTATCTGCATGACCTTGTCTCTCAAACGGTATATCCGCTTTCTGTATACAACCTCCGGCTTTTCCCCGTCCTGCGGATTGAGCTTTTCCCGAAGCCGCTCGTTCAGCGCATTCACGCCCGTCTCCGTCTTTTGGCGGTATGGGGTCAGAAGCGCCACATTGTCAACACCGTATTTGGCGGTTTCCTGTAGATACAGTGTCTCGATCTGCTGTGCGGAAGTACTCATGTCGCAGGAGTCATAGAACTGGAAATCCTCGCCGTATTCCAAGCTAAGATTTCCATGCCGGATGAGCTTTGCATTAGCGGCGATACGGCTACCATAGCTCTGCCGGAAAATGCGATCCAGCCGCACTACCGGCACAGCGCCGCAGGCGATGATCTCGCTCAGCACGGCGCCGGGCCCGACAGAGGGAAGCTGATCCGCATCGCCAATCAGCACAAGCTGACTGCCGTGTGGTACGGAGCGGAACAGATGGTTGGCAAGATAGATATCCATCATGGACACCTCATCCACTACAATCAGATCCGCATCCAGCATCTCCGGTTCACAGTAATCGCCGTCCTCACCGGCCAGAAGCCCAAGCGCTTTGTGGATGGTAGTGGCCGGGAACCCGGTCGATTGCTCCATCCTGCGGGCTGCGCGTCCTGTAGGCGCGCAGCAGATGATTTTTGCTCCGCGGTTTTTCCTGCGATAGATATCCAGCAGGAATCGCTGGATCAGCGTCTTGCCGGTACCGGGCCCACCGGTAATCACACTGAGCTGTGATGTCAGGGCCGTCGTAACTGCGTGCCGTTGTTCGGAAGCCAACTGTATGCCCTGCTTTTTTTCTTCTGCGGAGATCTCCGTATCAATGTTGACGTGAGATTCCGCTTTCTCATAAGTAAGCATTCTGTAAACAGCCCACGCAAGGCTCTGTTCCGTTCGCGCTGTGACTGCACGGTATACCTGCCTGTCGTAGGAGGCCAAGCGGCCGGACTCAAGCATTCTTGAAGCCCGTACCGCCAGCATCTCTTCCGTCAGCCCTTCGGTATCCAGCAGCTTCAGGCATTGCTTGAGAAAGCTGTGCTTTTCCATACACAGATGTCTTTTCAGCTCTGCATCGGTCAGCGTGAATATCAGCCCCTCATCCACGCGTTCCGGCGAGAGAGGGTCAAAGCCCATGCTGATGGCAATACGGTCAGCCGTCTTAAAGCCGACACCAACCATCTCACACAGACGGTAAGGGTGATTTCGGACGATGTCCATGGTCTGCTCTCCGTACTGCTTGTACAGCTTGACCGCCCTGTTAGGCGTTACACCATGTGGCGCCAGAAAGGCAACCACATCGCGTGCGCCGCGGGAGGCAAGATAGGAGTCGCAAATCTTTTTGAGCTTTGTTTTGCTGATGCCCGACACGGCAAGCAGTTGTTCCGGCTCATGATCCAGCACGGTCAGCGTGTTCTGCCCGAACATGGCATAAATCTTTTCTGCGGTTTTGGGACCGATACCCTTGATCTGCCCGGAGCACAGGTAAGAGATGACACCTTCCTTGCTGGGTACAATCACTTCATCGAAGCCCTCGACTTCAAACTGGATGCCATGCTTGGCGCTCCGGCTCCAACGTCCGCGCATATCATAGCGCAGATTATCTGCCGTCGGCAGGCAATAACCCACCGCCTTGATCTCAGAAACCACATTCCCCGCCGCGTCCATGACCTTCTCACAAGGTCGGTACAGGGCGATCATGTAGCTGGCATCACCGGCCGTAACGGCTTTCGGGTAGATCAGCCTTTTGAATTGACATATCAAGATCGATTCTCCTTTCCTTTTGAAATCGGGTAATCAGTCAAAGTCAGGCGCCTCAAAGACCATGCCGTCGTAGTCACTGCATTCTTCGGCATTGGTTGGGCTCCAGTCGTCTGACCAGTTGACATGATCGGTTGTGAGATGGTCTGCAAGATCCATGGCAGCAGCCGAGGTAGCTGCTCTTACGAACACGACACCTGTGCGGACGATCGTGACCTCATAGATAGACCCGTTTTCGGGGCAATCATCGGCCGCACGATTGTCCAATGGCGCGTAGTATTTCAGCAGTTCGCTCTCCGGCAGCGTCAGATCCTTCTGCATGGGCAGAGTCCCGAATTTAAGCGCGCGGCTGATGGTCACAATGTCTCCTTCGACCTTTTTGACCTCGCCGCGAATGCAGAATTCCGTTTCCGGCTGTCCTTCTGTTTTGCAGATCAGTTTATCTCCAACATTCAGCATAAATCTGCTCCTTTCTGTTATGGGGTTGTGACCAGCACCTTGCGGGTCTGTGGAATGAAATACTCCTCTTCAATGACCTGTGCTTCTCTTGTAAGCCGGAGCGCCAGCTCAACCATACGGTCTGCCAGTTGATCCAGCTCCTGCACGAGTTTTACACGTTCACGAAGCGCGTGCATGCTCCAGTCCTCGAAATCCTCGCCGTCATCAGTGCCACGCCCCGGATAAGTTACCACCTGTATGTGGGTCTGCGAGAAATTGACCCGAGTAGGTCTTCCGCAGACACCGCAGGTACAGTTGCCATCGGCAGCAAGCTGGTAATTCTTCTGTCCGCAGTTAGCGCAGTAGGACTTGTAGCCGCTTGGCCGCTTTTCTCCCTGATAGAGAACCAGATACCCGCCACTTCGTCCGTTCATCCCTGCCTGCCAGAGATAGTTGTGCTTCGCAGCAAATTCCCATTTACACTCGTCCATGGCATCAAAAAACTCCTGGGTCTGGATCATATCGAACAGCTTGTCCACCACCTCGGGCGAGAGCCCAAGGTGTGTGATTTTTAGGTTACAAGCATACGATGTGGATCTGTTCCAGGAGTTTAATGTTGGATAGCGAAAATGTGTGGTCAGATACTGCGTCATTTCCTGTCGGGACCGGAGATCTACCGGCTGATAGAATCTACGCAAGGCATCGCACCTCCCAGGACTGGTCTGTTCCCGGCTCGTTGGAGGCCAGCGCCGGATGCGTTTCGTCCATTGCGACTAACTTCTTATCCGCTCCGGCCCGTGTCGCCAGCTTGCGCACATCCAAATAGAGGTCTTCGCAGTATACGATGATGGGGATTCCCAACTGGGCGGCATGATGGATTTCGCCCTTCATACCGCGGCTGATGCGACCCCCGCAAATCAGCAAAACCTCGCTCTGTTCCAAAAGCTGAAGCCCAAATTGCAGAGCCAGTGCACGCTCCGCCGCTACATGGTCGCACAGGAGCATGGGCAGATAGGCGTGGGGGGCACGTGCCATGTAGCCCAGCATGGTGCGAGCATAAAGCATGTATGCCCGAGCACGCCAGATGTTGCTGAGTTCTTCTTCCGCCGTGCTCCCGCTCAAAGGTGAGCAGATATAGGTGCGTTTCCGGTAACGGTCGTTTTTCAGGAACTGCCGGTCTAGCTCGCGCTCCCAGCTTTCGTGATAGGCTTTCATTGCGTCGTGCATTATTGATTCTCCCTTCTTATGTCGGTGTAACCGATACTTTTAGTTTCCGGCTCTCACTGGTCTTGAGTACATCCGCATACACGGCGGGATACTTCTCTTTGAGGAGCTTCGAGTCGGGACGTTTGGTTGTTCTGGTGACAAAATCGATGAGGAGCTTGTCGCCGGTCGTGCTCAGCACGCCATGCTCATGCGCCTGCATCAATTCTGCGATTCGCACGCTGTGTGCAGCGATCTCCTTTTCATAGGTTTTGATCTCCGCATTGCAGTCGGAGATTTTCCCCTGCAGCTGCGCGATCTGGCGCAGCGCCTTCTCATACTTTGCAGGGAATTCAATCGTGGGAAGCCCGGGCTGGCTGGCGCCGTAAATGCGCGCCAGGGATTCCAGTGCCAGTGCTGGCTTGACATCCGCCATCGTAGGTGGCTTGTCATGCTCCAAGCTCCAAATCCATTCCTCAAGCCGCTGGAAGATCATATCCTCCTTGGCTCGGTCACGGGTAAGCGCCGGCATTGCCAGATCATGTTCCGGATTGTTTCCCCAAATAGTAGAAAACGCGCCAATCTCCACATCCGCCACAGCCAGATAGAAGCGAAGCTGCAGCTCATAATAGATGGGATAGGCATCGTCAGCCCAATCTCCGGCTTTGTGATAGGTGCAGCTTTTGCACTCCAAAATGCCGGGAGCGTTGTCCTCCTTACGGGTAAAGCGGCGGTCAAAGTCCGCAAGAGCCCACGGGTGATCTGCATGCTGATACATATAGGTATCGTCATAGACCGTATTGCCGGTTTTTTGCTGATACCAATAGGCCGCGATAGGTTCCAGAAGATGACCCATCATCAGCTGCTCCTGATTGGGTTTCACAGGAGCCTTCATCCGGCCCTTTTTGATCATCCATAGCTCCAGCGGCGTTGTCCACGGCGATACGCCGAAGATAGCAGCCACATCGCTGCCTCCAACCGTATAAGGAATGGTGCCCTTAGGCCCATGGGCGCGGCACTCCAGCCATCGCTCGTTGGTCATACCTGCGGTGTCGCAGAGAATAATCGGAGCGGACATCAGTAGCTCACCGCCTTCGCAAGGTCGTAATCGCCCCACCTCAGCGTGAGTGCTCGCGCCATGTTCTCCTCCACAACGAGCATTTTGCTCTCCGGTGCATGGTCGGATTTGAGAATATAGGGGATCTCCTGCATAGCCATGAACACATCATGGGCGGTTGCGGTTCCTCCGCCATAGGCCATCTCAAACATACCGATTGCTTCCAAAGCTGCCTTCTTTGGAAGAGACAGTTTTTTGCAGATCCGGGTCATGGTGTTGGCCGGATAGCTCAGATGGATATCCAACAGCTTTTGTAATCTGGCGACCGAATCACCGAACTGCGCAAACAGTTGGTCCAATGCTGCTTCAAAGTCCTCCACCTTACTCTGGCGCCTATGGTCCACGGCGATACAGCTCCCAATATGAATCGGGTGCTGCGTACCCTCCAGCATGGCGGAAACCTTAGCCGAGGCAATGCCGGTATCCGAGGTAACAAAGCGGATGGCGGGAACGAGTTTGGCAGCAAGTGTGGGTTTCCCCTGCGATGCCAGCAGCTTGGCATAGGCGCCGAGCAGGTCTTCCTTTTGCCCGGGCATAGTCCAGGAGGCACTGGAGAGCGAATGATCGCGATAACCGCCCTGAAACATGCTGCCGGGGAAACGGTCGTCCAGCTTTTTGGTCAGAACCTTCAGCAGCTCATCGATCGGCAGCACGGAATAATCCATAGAATCGCCGGAGTGTGCTGCCGAGATCTTTTCATCTCGGATAAGCAGGAGCGTCTCCGAAGAATACAGCTCCAGGCAATCGTTAAGCACCGACGCCAATCTTTGGCGGCTTAACTTAGGCAAGGCCGATCCGCTGATTTTTGCTCTGTCCAACAGGCTTTTGTAGGCCGTGCTGCGGACGGGATAGTAAGAACCATCTACCCGCATGGCAAGGCCGAGGTTTTCCGCCGTGTCCTCAACGGACTCGGCGCTGATCCCCGCAGCGAATGCAGACGGAGTTCCATAAAGCGGCGACGCCTTATCCAGCGGCTCAATATGCAGTTCGTTGACCCTGCATCTGTGCCATCGGCTTTCCAGCGATTCCTTCTCATGGTACCGGCGCATCCCCTCGTAGGAAGCAAAGGTCGTGGAGTAGTTGTCCTGGCATGGTTGTAACATTTTTGTGTTCTCCTTTCGTTTTTCTGGCGATATTCGCCGTGATATAACAAAAGCCAGCAACCCATGATCGGACTGCTGGCTTATGCCACTATGTAATTGGCCGGAAACGAAAAAAGTGCCATTCGTGCAATGCACAAATGACACTTCGCAACTCGGTTAAACTCTGCTTAGCCTTGGCTAAACTCTGATACTTACATGATGATTATACCAGAGCTACGGCCGACAGTCAATCCATAGTCAAACGAAAAGGCCATAAAAGCTGAAAGGAAAGAGGGATGCCGCAGATGCGACATCCCTCGAAAGGCAAACTATGCGGAACGGTTCAATGCCCACATCCCGCGTCCTGTATGCACGAAGAACTGCGGACTGCATTGCAGGGTTTGGCGAACCTTCTCTTTCCACCACTGATTTTTCCGCGCTTTGGTATATGGCTCGACTTGCTCATAAATGTATGCAAGCGATACAGGGGATTGGCAGGTTTCCAGCACTGCTGCAACCACATCCCGCCAGGTAGCGCCGTTCATATCGCGGATATCCTTTTGTACAGGCTCCGTTATCAGGATCGGATACACCAAGGGCGCATCTTTTTTGATAATCAGTAGATACTCATGCAGGATGGGGATGAAATGCCCACTGTACTGTGTTTGATTCGAAAAGCAATTGTGCTGTGCTTTTATGATGACATTTTCCAGTGTGCCCGGCTTGATCAGCTCAAAGAGCATGCTGTAAAGAGCCAGTATTCCTTTGCATTTCCGCCCCATTTCCTGAAAAAGGGCAGACTGCCCCTATATCAGGTTGTGGAAAGTTTTCGCCCGGCCATGGCAAGGGCGTATAAATTGGCACAGGCAAACAAAGCGTACAGCCGATTCTCGGTTTTCTTCAGACCTCGATACACCGTTTTCTTATAGCCAAACTGGCACTTGATGATTCGGAACGCATGCTCTACCTTACAGCGCACCGAGGACTTGCGGTTCTCAATATACCGTTCCCAGTCAATTGCATTGTCAGATACATGAGGCAGCTTTCCGGGACGGCGGTTAATGCGGTAGTCAATGCTGGATAAATGCTCGTCGCAGGCTACCTCGGGGCGCTTGTGGATTCCCAGATACCCAGCATCCCCATATACTACTTCATCATCTTCGCGAATCAATGCGGCGGCCTGTGTGATGTCATGCTCATTTGCCGCCGTGACCGTAATGGTATGAACCAGGCCGCTGCCTGCATCCACACCGATGTGGCATTTCATCCCGAATTTCCACTCATTGCCCTTTTTCGTCTGATGCATTTCAGGGTCACGCTTCTTCTCCGCGTTTTTCGTAGAACTGGGGGCATTGATGATGGTCGCATCCACGATGGTGCCGCCTTTCATCATGTGGCCGGTTTGCACCATTACCCGGTTGATCGCGTCAAAAAACAGCTTGTTCAGGCCGTTCGTTTCCAAAAGATGACGGAACTTGCACAGCGTTGTTTCATCCGGCACTGTTTCCGTCATAAAGTCAATGCCTGTGAATTTTCGCATGGCATAGCTGTCGTAGATGGCATCTTCAGTCGCCGGGTCAGACAGATTGAACCAGATTTGAAGCAGGTACATCCGCAGCATCTTTTCGATCCCCATGGGCGGACGACCGCGCTTTCCCTTGGGGTAGTAGGGTTCAATCACGCCAACCCATTCATCCCACGGGATGATCTCCTCCATGATTTCCAGAAATTCCTCCCGCTTCGTTTTTGCTGGAATCAACGCCGCAGAACTCCGAAAATGCGCGGCTGTCGATTGCCTCTGCCACCGTAGCCTCATCACTCAGGTCATAGAGATTTTGCAGCAGATACAGCCGCAGCATGGTCTCCAGCGGATAGGGTTTGTTGCCGCGCTCTCCTTTGTAATAGCACGGCTGAATCATGGCAAGCCATTCCTTCCACGGGACGATCCGTTCTATCTGATCAAGAAATTCTTTTTTCTTTGTCCGCACCTGTGCCAGTTCATCGCTGAATGCAGAAATTGTCATCTGTTTATCCATAAACTCATTATATCATATTTGGCAGCATCCGGTGCCTTTTTCTGTGCGGTGTTGCCTTAGATATTCCTTTACCTTCGCGTAATAGATTCGCAGAAACTTTGCGCCGCCTGCCACAGTATAAACATAGAAGTGCTTACCTTCCGCCCGCTTTCTGTCCATGAACTGAAAGACCGCGTTTTCAGGATCGGAGTGTTGAAGGATTACGCTGCAAATGGTAAACAGCACCCGTCTGAGATGCGGAGAGCCTCTCTTTGAAACATGGCGAGATTTGGAATCAAAAGTTCCCGACTGAAACGGCGGAGCGTCCACACCGGCGAAAGCCACCAGTGCACCTTTGCTTGTGAAGCGGCGCACATCGCCAATCTCCGCCATGAGCTGAGGCCCGGTGATTGGCCCGGCTCCCTGCATTGCCATAACGACCTCATATTCAGGCAGCATCGAGGCCAGATGCTGCATCTCGCTGCGCAGGATTTGCAGGGTATCATACACCGCATTCAGGCTGTCTACGGCTTGCGTAATGATCAGCTTGGTGCTATCATTCTTGGTAAGCGTGGCAACCGAGTTGCGGGCAATACCATGAATCCGTTCGGCATCCGAAAGAGAGTAGTGGTATCCGGTTCTTTTGCACCATTTTTGGAAGGTGTCTACAAAAGTAGACAAAGACGAGGCTGCCACGCAGTCTTTATGCCAAAATCGCCGCACAAAATCCACCCACTTTATGTGCCCCGCCTTGGTGCGCTGCTCGTCGAACAGCTTATTTGCACCAGGGAAAGTCTGATCCAACAGAGAAATCAGGCCATTACGAAGCGCAATGCTGGAGTTCAAGGTACGCTCATACAAGCGACTCTGAATTTTCAGCATTTGCCGGGTTTCATCCTCTACAGAGTAATCCCGAAGATCCTGCCAGAAGGTCAGCGCATAGTTGCTACAATGAGTTTGACCCTGAAAGGACGCGGAAAAAACGCGTTGCTCAAAGGCTCATACCCAAGCTACAATGAGGGAGTAATCGGTCTTACGGGGCATTGCTTGAGCTTCTACGCTCGTACTGGCAAACTGTAAACCGCCCCCTCATTGCAGCGTTCGATTTACGCAGGTTGAAGCATCGGAGCAATCCGTACATTCGTGTAACTAAGCAAGCTGAATCGGTAATGAGTCTGAGCGGTCACCGATTAAACAATATTTTATTGGAGGACTGCCTGTGAGCAAAATCGAAATAACTGCCGTTGGGATTGATGTCTCCAAAGGCAAAAGCACCGTTGCTGTCCGCAGACCCGGAGGCGAGATCGTGATGATGCCGTTCACCGTTCTACACACAGCGGAGGGATTGGCAGAGCTGACGAATACGCTCCGAAGCATCGGCGGTGAGATTCGCGTAGTAATGGAACATACCGGAATGTACTGGCGGCCTATCGCTCTGGCGTTGAAGGAAGGCGGCTTTTTTGTCAGTGTGGTCAACGCCATGCTAATCCATGATTTCAGTGACAATTCTATCCGCAAGGTCAAGACAGACCGGGCGGATTCTCTCAAAATTGCAAACTATGCGCTGACCTTCTGGCAGGATCTTCGGGATTACTCTGTAGAGGATGAAACCCGGCAAATGCTGAAAATTCAGAGTCGCTTGTATGAGCGTACCTTGAACTCCAGCATTGCGCTTCGTAATGGCCTGATTTCTCTGTTGGATCAGACTTTCCCTGGTGCAAATAAGCTGTTCGACGAGCAGCGCACCAAGGCGGGGCACATAAAGTGGGTGGATTTTGTGCGGCGATTTTGGCATAAAGACTGCGTGGCAGCCTCGTCTTTGTCTACTTTTGCAGACACCTTCCAAAAATGGTGCAAAAGAACCGGATACCACTACTCTCTTTCGGATGCCGAACGGATTCATGGTATTGCCCGCAACTCGGTTGCCACGCTTACCAAGAATGATAGCACCAAGCTGATCATTACGCAAGCCGTAGACAGCCTGAATGCGGTGTATGATACCCTGCAAATCCTGCGCAGCGAGATGCAGCATCTGGCCTCGATGCTGCCTGAATATGAGGTCGTTATGGCAATGCAGGGCCGGGCCAATCACCGGGCCTCAGCTCATGGCGGAGATTGGCGATGTGCGCCGCTTCACAAGCAAAGGTGCACTGGTGGCTTTCGCCGGTGTGGACGCTCCGCCGTTTCAGTCGGGAACTTTTGATTCCAAATCTCGCCCTGTTTCACCATTTGCAGCGTAATCCTTCAACACTCCGATCCTGAAAACGCGGTCTTTCAGTTCATGGACAGAAAGCGGGCGGAAGGTAAGCACTTCTATGTTTATACTGTGGCAGGCGGCGCAAAGTTTCTGCGAATCTATTACGCGAAGGTAAAGGAATATCTAAATACGATAGACTCACAAACCGGCTGTGTAGCGTAACGATCCGCTTTTATATACGGCTGACGGCAGCAGCACTGCGAAACCCCAGATCTGCAAAATGATCTCCTTTGCAGGTCTGTTTGTCATGCCTGCTTTTAGGAGCAATATGCGAAGTGTAATTTTTCTCATTTGGGGGCTTGACACCTATTTGCAGGTTTGCAATTTTGAGAGAATCCGCCCGGTCTGTCTTGACCTTGCGGATAGAATTGTCACTGAAATCATGGATTAGCATGGCGTTGACCACACTGACAAAAAAGCCGCCTTCCTTCAACGCCAGAGCGATAGGCCGCCAGTACATTCCGGTATGTTCCATTACTACGCGAATCTCACCGCCGATGCTTCGGAGCGTATTCGTCAGCTCTGCCAATCCCTCCGCTGTGTGTAGAACGGTGAACGGCATCATCACGATCTCGCCTCCGGGTCTGCGGACAGCAACGGTGCTTTTGCCTTTGGAGACATCAATCCCAACGGCAGTTATTTCGATTTTGCTCACAGGCAGTCCTCCAATAAAATATTGTTTAATCGGTGACCGCTCAGACTCATTACCGATTCAGCTTGCTTAGTTACACGAATGTACGGATTGCTCCGATGCTTCAACCTGCGTAAATCGAACGCTGCAATGAGGGGGCGGTTTACAGTTTGCCAGTACGAGCGTAGAAGCTCAAGCAATGCCCCGTAAGACCGATTACTCCCTCATTGTAGCTTGGGTATGAGCCTTTGAGCAACGCGTTTTTTCCGCGTCCTTTCAGGGTCAAACTCATTGTAGCAAGCAACGCCTGAATCTTCTCGGTGCTTAGGCCCTCGATATCGGAGACACAGAGACCGTATCCGTAGATATGCCAAGAGTTATAGCTCATGGTCTGCCTCCTTTGTCCTTTCCATGATTTAAGGCAGCCGTTTTCTGAAAGAACTGTGGAGATACGTGGAGCGGCTGCCGGATAATCATGATTTTGTAGTGATTTTCCATATACTCGCCGTCAAGATATGCTTCGTAGAAGTCCATCGAAGAATTCTCTGCAAAGATGCTTGATTTTCTCCAAGACAGAATACTTCCGTCCTCCAATTCTTCTCGAATACGATCTGTCATAATACGCTTTGCATCGTCATAGTCCGAGAACGCCTCGCAATCATTTCCGTGCTCGCCATTCACAGCCCAGTCTTCCGTCACAAGAAAAACATTGACGCGTTTGCGCATAGAACGAAGATCATCCAACGGACGAATCATTTCGGGTGCCATGATAACCATGTCCAGTACGATATCAGAAATGGTCTTTGGCTGGTGATACAGATCAGAGAAGGTATCCTCCAGCGCCTTGATCTCATGCGGCATGACCGGAGGGTCAAACTCACAATAGATGTCAGGCGTTTCGTTTTCGGTCTCCTTATCCTCGCCATCATGAATGGCGTTTATTCGGCCATAAAGCCCTGCGTATTCACTCTCAGCGGTGCCGACAATGGCTCCGCCAATCGTGTATGTGACGCCTTCATACTCAAATTCAGCGCCAGTTCTGTTCAAAATCATTTTTCGCGCCTCCTTAGATATGGCAGTCAATCCCGACAACGAAATGATCGTCCGGGATGCTGTCTATGTAGTCTGCCAGCATCTGCCGCCATGCGTCCGGCTTCTTGTCGTTGCTGCTGATACCCCACCAGCCCATATCTCCCTTGGAGTGCCAGTCTCCGTCCTGAAGGAAGGAATAGGCGTCGGGCACCATGCGCTGATTCGGTGCGAGTCCGTTGCGGCGGAGGTAAGCCTCCTCGCTTTCATTCTTGAAATAGATCTGCGTTATGAAAGAGAAAATTCCATCCTCCGTGATCTTCCAGAAGCTGCCTTCCGGAGCCTTGCCGGAACGAAATGTCTCTGTAAGAAGCTCAAATCGCTTTTTGGCGTGCTGCAGCTCCCATTCCTTCATGAGCTCCCATATAGGCGTCCTCGATGACATTGGAAATATGGTGCGCGACATAGCGAAGCATTTCGTTGTTCCGTGACTCCAGCCTTACATACTCCCACAACGCTCGTTCGTTTACAGTGTCTTTGGGCAGCTTGTAAGCGGGCGGCTCCGGGTACCATTTCTCCCGGCTGAGGTAGTTGTTGTAGGTCTGGCCCGCAAGAAAATCCGTGTATAGGCAATGCCCAAGTTCGTGGGCAAACAGTCCGCAAACGATCTCATAGCGGTTCTCCCGCCCTCTGTTTTGGGTCACCAGCCTATGCCCCGCATTGATCAGCACCGACAGGTTATTGGTGCATGCCACTTCGCCGGACTTCGGACTCCAGCTGATGGCCACATGGATGCGGCGGTTGTATTTATACCGCCGCGTCTGTGCCATAGCCATGTCTTCAAAATGTCCCGCAAGAATGCGGGATGTGAAGAATTGCCGGTCTGTGATTCTGCTGCGTTTTTCATTGAGCAGCTGTTTAACCCGCTTATGATTCACTCTTGCCATATAGAGTCATCCTCCTTTCTTCCGGACTTATGCCGATGTTCGCTTACGCTTTGGGGCAAACATAGGGTCCAGAATGGTTGTAATCAGGGCCTCCCGGTCTTCCTCGTCGGCAGTGGCTTTGCTGATGACCGTATACTTTGCCGACAGATAAGGGTCGCCGGAGATCTCTGCACTGATGACCCAATCGATCAGGCTGCGCATACCGCAGGTGCCGTCGGTGATACTGTTTTTGCGGCAGTAATCGGCCATGTCGTTGACCACCTGCACCATCTGAGATACCAGGTATTCGTCGGCACATCCGGTCACGGCCATGGCTCGCTGTACCATAACCTCGGGCTCCGGCAGATTAATGTCCTTGACCAGACTCATTCTGTCCACCACCGACTGGTTCATCTGCCGACAACCTTCGTAACTGACATTGGTCGTCACAATGACGACCGTATCAGGATGCCTGCGAATGATCTCGCCGGTCGGAAGAGTGATAGACCCCTCCTGCTCCAGAAGAGAGTTAAGGCCCACCAGCACACCCGGCTGAATGATCGTGGATGGCTCCTGAACCTCGACTAAATACCCGTGTTTTAACGCTTTCACAAAATCCGTCTCCACATAAGTATAGTTCTGGCCGGAGCTTTGACGGGTTTCGGCACGCTTGCTAAGAGCCTGTACCTTTTCCGTGACCTTTTCCAGCACAACGCTCATGCAGTCCTGCACGGTAGCCGCCAGATTTTCCACGCCCGTCAGAGCCTGATAGACGCCGGCAGGATCGTAGTCCATATCATCCAAGTCCGGAAAGCGCATAAGCTTAGCTACATTGGCATAGCTGATACCGCCCATGGACTTGAGTATCTCACGCTCACGGTCAAGCTCCGGGCTACCGGTGGACACTGCGTCCGTTTCAGGGAAGATCATGCCGGTGAAATCAAATATTTCTGTGTTGGCAGAGCAGGTATACTTCATGTATGGCAGCCCCAGTCCGGCGGCAATGGCTTTTGCGCCCATGGTCTTGCCAGTACCGGCAGGCCCGCGCAACAGGAAGTTTCGCATCTGCATGGGCCGCCCGGTGGTCTTCTGCGCATGCTTGCAAATATCCACCACCTCCGGCGGAATGATATACCATTCAGGGAGTTTCGGAATCAGGCTCTGCTCCAACGCGCTCAATGTGCGTCCCGGCGTCAGGGGATACTTGCCGACGAAATCCGTATGCTCCACCACGACGCCGGCTTTTTTGATAACGGCCGGTCCGGTCTTGGCAAAGATCGTGAATTCCCCGGCTGTGACGCTGGTGGGCACAAAGGATCCGGAATCCAGCTGACCTTGAGAGACCCGCATCAGGTTTCCGGACTTGTCCACGGTAATATTGATATGCGCCGGGCAGGTATCGTCCTTGATTCTGCGGTAGGCATTATCGCAGAGGATTGCCATGCTTTCGGTCGCCTTTGCCATATCCGGGTATCCGGCAATGAACTGGTCGTAGTACTCCTGAAAGGTTTCATCGAACTCCACATCTGACATCAGAAACGGCATTAGGGCAAAGAAGATTGCCGCGCCGTCCCGCTGGCTCGGATGCGCCACGTACTGCTCGATGAGCTCGGTGTTTTTGTCATAAACGCTTGCCAAAGCGCTGCCGGAGGCTGCATCGAACACCACAAGATGATAGGCATCCGGACCGATGGAGGATTTATACTCCGCCACGCTTTTGTTTGTATCGATCTGGCCGACCGCACCTTCCCCGGTGCCGTTCATGCACCGGCACATGGCGTGGACTGCCTTGATCACAGAACCACATAGCGTTGATTCCGTCTTTGCCCCGTACATGGATGCCACCTTGACCTTCTTATTTGTCATGGTATCAAAGGGGACGGGCAGCGAACGGGAATAGTTGAACAGATTGTTGATTGATACGCTCATATCGCGTCATTCCTTTCTGCAGTGTCACTGCGTGAAATCAATGGTAATACCGGCATCTGTACAGCAGCAGTTCTCCATGCCGTTTCGTTCCAGCTCCCGGCAAATGTCCGGCCAGCTTTCTCGGGCAGGCAGTTCTGTCTCCGTTATTTCCAGCATGGATAGCCCTTGCGCGATGCTCTCGTTGCACCGCTCATTGAGTTCCATAACATGGGCGTCCACCCATTCAAAAGCCAGATACTCATAATTCTCCGGGGGCTCGACCTTCTGCGGAGTGTCATCCCCGGTTTCCTCTCTACCCGTCTCATCATTTTCCGTTTCCGGCATCTTGACTTCTTCCGCGTGCGGGTAGGTCAGGCTGCACACTTGAAGGCCGCGAATCACAACGATCGCTTCACGGTATCCGCCGGCATGGTTAAGTAGGATCCGCACCTCGTTGCCTGTCGCAATATTGCGCATGGCATTAGGTGTCTTCCATACCCATCTGGCATTGGGGAAGTCAGCCGTGACCAGCTCTGTAATCCGCCGCTGCATCGAGCCGAACGCCATGTCCCGGATATCCTGATCCGTAGGTTCCGGGCGAGCAGCCGGAAGCAGAGGAGGGATATTCTCCGCTTTTCTGGCAGAGAGAAAGAGCAGTCGCATGGCGGCGATAAAAATACCGAGTATCACCAATAAGAGAATCGGCCAAAGCCTGCAAACAAACAGCAGCAGAGCCAATGTCCCCAGTATGGTCAAAACCTCATAGGCAATGTGGCGCTTGAATTCTTTGTTTTGCATATACTGTCCTTTCTGAACGCAAAAAACGCACATGAGTCCACATAGATACTCATGTGCGTTTTAATGCGCTCGATCCATTTGTAGTTCTTCGATTGATTATTCGTCGAAGAACGAATTTACGCCGCCGAAGGGTTCAAAGCCGGTGAAATTACCGGGCATCTCTCCGTTGGAGGCAGACTTTGCGGGTGCGCCAGCCGCTCTGGGCTGTTCCCCTGCTTCATCGGTCCTCTGCTTTCCGCCGCCGGAGGAGCAATACTCAATCTCATCCAGAATGACCACCATGGCGCTTCTTTTTTCATGCGTCGTGCTGTCCTCCCAGACATCCTCGTCCAGACGGCCGAGAATATTGATGAACGAGTTCTCTTTAAGTTGCATCTTTTTGATGCGCTCACATACCGGGCCAAAGGCTTTTACAGAGAGGTTTACCCATCGGGTGTTGTTTTCGGCGCGGGTGTCGTACACCTTTTTGCCGATGCGGAACCGGACGCTCTCCCCGTTTTCGGAGAATTTGAGAGCCGGTGCGCCGTCATATCCCTTGGAGATGACGACATCAGTTGCGATTACCTTGAACATAAGATGCTCCTTTCTTGCAGGTGCTGCCTGCTATAACATGATTTATTTCAACCCCTTTAGGGAAGAAACCGAGAAACAAAAAAAGTGCCAACCAACACAAATGTGTTAATTGACACTTTATAACTTGAATACTCTGGTGTTCCGCGCAGGAAACCTTGATACTTATGATTGTATTATAGCAGGTTCTCATATGACAGTCAATTGCTTTCCGCTGTTTTCGCCGGGCACTTCGCTGTTTTCACCGGGGTACCTTGCTCCAGCACAGACAGAACAAACTCCAACGCAAGCCTCACTCGAAGCGGGTCGAATATACAGTTCCCATCCGGCAGGATACCCGCTTCGACTCTGTTCTCTATTTCCCTGACTAATCCGCGGATCTCATCGCCTTTTTTCATTTTGATCCTCTCCCTTTCAAAATATCGATTGCCAAATATGTGCTAAGCTGTTGGTAGCCTTCGTTTTCATATACCGGCGTGCCGGTTGCCGTATATACCGTGATGATGTCTCCCTCATCAACATTTCGAAGTCTTCCGGCAATCTGTATTTTCACTGCATGCGGGTCTGACCACAGATAAAGCGTTTTGATGCGGCGGCGCATCGGAGTTTTTTCCAGCCCGGTACAGTGACCACGAATTACCACTATTTGATCGGTGACGGCTCTATACAGCAGTTGCAATGCACTGAACCCATAAAAGGCGAAAAAGAGCAGGACGGAAAGAGACAGATAAAGGTTGCCCTCCAGCAACAGAGACACCACCATCAATAAAAGGCTTACCAGTGTGGCTCCACATCTCATTATAATCTGTTTTTGCAGCGGCGGTGGGATTTTTTCGAATTTTTCTCTCATTACGCACCTCACAGCAGAAGGATTCTCTTTTTCTTCAGTAGCCTGAGCAATGCGGAAACGACCTCATCCCGCACTGCGGCGTGTTCCATTTGTGCTTCCAGAATATTATCAAAAATGGTTTCCTGCGTATAGATTGCTTCCGTCAGGTTCTGCCTGTTTCTATCCCCCAACAGGTTTATTTGTGGTGCTACATGATGTTCTGTCAGGAATACCAGTTCTTTGCATATCGAGTAGCAATGCCTCGCCAACGTTTCAGGTGCAAAAAAGCATTTTCCACCAGATGACGAAGCCGATACAAGTGACGGTCATACTCCCGCTGCTGCTTGCGATTTCGTTTAGCCGGAATGACGATATTCATTCCAGCATCAGCGGCATAAGCAATGATTTGATTGGTGTCATACCCACGATCGGCCAGTAATGTTTCCGCCGATATTCCATCAATCAAGTGAATAGCTTCTTTGCAATCAGCTCTGGATGTCCACAAATCCTTTGTAGTGGCTTGTATCGCCACAACCAATGAGCGGGGTGTTACCACCTACAAAAGCAAGCGTTTTTCTACTTTCACAGGTGATTTACGCCGGTGTGCGGCTTGGTTGGCTGAAAACAACTGCAAGGATGTGTGTATGGAATCTACCGGGAAGTATTGGATTCCTCTTTACAACATTCTGGAACGCACCTGCAATATTGTCCTTGCTCACCCCAAATATGTGAAAGCCATTCGGGGCAAGAAAACAGACAAGCGGGACGCCAAATGGATTGCCGATATCTTCAAACACGACCTTGTCACTGGAAGCTTTATCCCACTGGCAGATATTCGCCAGCTGCGGGACTTAGTGCGCTATCGCTGGAAACTTACCAGTTTTACCACTGGCGAGAAAAACCGTGCGCAAAATTGCCTGACTGTCTCCAACTTCAAACTAGACGACGTGTTCTCAGATGTGTTCGGCAAGGCCGCCTTTGCAATTACCACTCGAATCCTGAACAACCCGGCAGAGAAAATCACGGATGTTTCCAACTTCCGCACCAAGGGAATGAAAGCTACTGACGAGCAAGTGCTCGCTGCGGTGGACGGAGCGATGTGTGAAGAACAAGCTGAAAAGCTCCGCATCATCCGTTCCCACATGGATAGCCTCCACCTGTGTAAACTTAATCTGGAATCGCTGATTCTGGCAACTGCTGAGAAATATCTTCCTCAACTCAACCTTGTTATGACGGCGCCGGGTATCCAATCCTTTGCTGCTATCGGTATCATTTCTGAAATTGGAGTGGATATGTCCGTGTTCCCCACCTCGAAGCATCTCTGCTCATGGGCGGGTCTTACACCGCAGAACAACGAGAGTGCCGGAAAGAAGAAAACCACCAGAATCAGCCGAGCCGGAGCCTATATCAAGCCGCTGCTCGTTCAGTGCGCTCTCTGCGCCATTCGAGCCAAGCAGTTCCCTGAGGTCCGCAATCGTTACCTCGCTCTCAAGAAGCGCCGTGGACACAAGAAAGCCATCATCGCCATTGCCCGGATACTCCTTACAGCCATCTACAACATGCTCAAGAAGAACGAGCCGTACAACCCTGAGCTCTACCGCAAGGGCGACCGGCCGCCTACGCACAGAGAGGTCTCCGTAGGTGAAGCCATCTTCATCCTCCAGCGACAAGGTTATCTGGTGACTGCTCCCCCTACACCTTAAATTTTAAGCATAACTTCGATTTCGCCCGCTTTTTTAGGGGGCTTGGTTTTGTGTGCCCTTTTTCGGGATGGTGCTTAAATTACAATGTTTCAACCTTCCCCACCTTTCTATTTGCTATTATATCACATGAGTATGTATGTGTACATGTGCTATAATATAATCACAGGGACAAGGAAGTGACAACGAATCAATAACGACTTGATGTGCGGTATCCCTCCACTATAGCGACGTAAGCGTAGGTTCCCCCAATGTCCCGAAAGTCGCAAGCAGTCCCTTACTTGCCGCACGCGGCTTGCTCCGATAAAGGTCGCTGGACAAGGCCCGACAAAAAGCTGTATTCAGCTTTTTGTCGCCCGCAGACCGTACGGAGATTTACTGTTGCCAGCACATGAAAAAAGCCCCTTACCTGTGCATCGTGGCAAGTGAACAGGTAAAGAGCCTTAACACTGTTGGGGCGGGGCCTATGTCCATTATAGGTGCTGCCCGGTGTTTTGGCAGGGGACCTTTTGTATGTACGGGCCGCTCAACGACAGAAGATGGGGCTGGTCCAGGCGGCGTCGCCGTTTTTCAGCCACACCCGCAGGCGGTATTGACTGCCCGCGTCCAGGGTGGTGGTGAAGGATTCGTTCAGGGTGTAAGCGGGACTGGGCACGGCGCGGCGCACGCGGAACTTAAAGGCGCAGTGCCAGATGAAATCGTCCCGGTAATGGGGCGTAGGACCAAATTTTTTGATAATGCGCCGTTCGCACTGGCTGTACTGGGCGTAGATGCGCGTGCCTTGCAACAGCATGCGCACGGGCAGGGCGTATTGCTCGCCGTCCACGGTCAGAGTCAGTACGTCGTCGATGCCGCCCTCCACCTCGAATACCAGACTCTCGCGGCGCACCTGGCTGGGGCCCATCCATTTGCCAGTCTCGGTGCCCCGATGAGTGGTCAGGCGGAAATCGCAGCGGTCGTCCCGCCATTCCAAAATCTGCTGGCCAAAACTATTCCACAGCTTTTCCACGCCCATCAGGTGGCCGGGTACCTGCAGGCTGCCCTCCCACACCTTCAGGGCCGCGTCCGGAAATAGGCGCGTCTCCGGCCCCCAACCGAACTCCACCTCGAACTTGAAGGCGAAGCGTCCGGGCAGGGGCTGACGCTCCCAGGTGCCGGAGTGGACAATCATCTTTTCTAGGATGTTGTCCTTTAAAAATTCCACCCGGTCTACGGCGTTGGCCGCGGTGAGAGAAAGGGTAAACTGCGCCGGGCCAGGGGAGATCTCGGCGCCCATGGGTGCGCCGTTTAGGGTGTGGTCGATTACCATGCGGCTGCGACTGACGCCGTAGGTGCGGCGGGCAAGGAGGCCTTGCCAAATCTCAGCGCGGCCGCGGCCCGTGCTCAGGACACACATCATGCCGTGGTCGCTTTCGCCGGGTACGGTGTGGTTATCGCCGGAGGCGATGCACCCCACCTCGATGCCCTTGTCCAGCCCCGCCTCGTAGCAGGTCATATCCGTGCGTGGCCCCATGTGTTCGTGCCGCTTCATATCCAGTGGGCCCTCGTCGTTTTCGCTGCTGCCGTGGCTGGAATAGATTTCCGCCACAGGGGAAAAGGCGGGGTCGTGGGTATCCCAGTTTTTGCCGCGGCTGCCCGGCTGGTAAGCCACATGGTGAGGCACCGCGATGGCCCCCGTGCCTGTCAGCACGTCCCTCAATTCGCGGTAGGTACGCGGTTGGGCAAAAAGCCCGTCGGTATCGGGGAAAAACACATTGTGGTCCCCGTCCGTGCCGTTGCCCTGCCATTCATAGCCGGGGAACAAGGGCCAGCCCTCGGCTTCGGCGCGTTTGGCTAGCGCCGTGATTTGCGCCCAGTCCCGCGCACAGTCCTCGGACGGGATTAGGTCCTCCAATTCGCCGCCGGTGGGCGTGCGGCGGATGGCGAAGGGATAATAGGCGATGGGCCAGAAATCCATCACCTGCTTGGCGTGTTGGTACCAGCGGTCCAGGTCCTGCATTTGGTTGTGATGGATATTGCTGTGCATATCCGCCCAGAGATGCTCGTACTTCATCTGCTTCACCTCGTCAGTTTGTACGGCGCGAGCGCCTATCTGAATAATTTGTATTGTGATGTTATCATATTTGTAATAATTTGTAAATATAAAAATTAGCTTAAATAAAGGATAAAATAAAAATTTGTATTAAAAAATGAAATGATTTGTTTCTTATTTGACATCGGCTTGCTTTTCCTGTGCGGCGGCGGTATACTAAAGCTGTATCCACAGTGCACCCAGAAGGGCGAAAGGCGGGAAAAGCATGGCACGTACGCTGCCGCAGTACAAATGCATCGAAGGGGACCTGCTGGAACAGATTCAGGCAGGGGTCTATAAAAAAGGCGACCATATCCCGCCGGAGCAAACGCTTAGTCGGCAGTATGGTGTGTCTCGCGTCACGGTGCGCAAGGCGCTGGAAAACTTAGTGGAACAGGGGATTTTAAAGCGCACCCCCGGTGCGGGCACTTTTGTGGAAAAGTTGCCCCTCACGGGGAAACTGCCAGGTCTGATCGGCTTTTCCGAGGAGATGAAAGCGCAGGGTTTGGCCCCCAGCACGCGGGTAACGGAGTTCCGCCTGGAGGCAGCCGACGCGGCGACGGCGCGTCGGCTGCGCATCGCTGACGGCGCGCCGGTCTTCTTTTTCCGCCGTGCCCAGTACGCCGATGGCGCGCTGTTTATGCTGGAGGCCACCCATATGTCCGCCGTGGATTTTTCCGGCATTTCCGTTGAGACGCTGCAAAACGGGAAATACCGTTATTTTGAAGAGGTGCTGGGCCTTCCAATCGCCTATAACCATCATGTGGCCGCGCCTGCGCCGGCCGACGCCCAAGTGGCCCGCGCCTTCGGTATCGAGGAGGGAACACCAGTCCAGCGGGAAGAGAATACCACGTATTTGGAAGACGGGCGTGTGATGGATTTTACCGTGCAGTTTTACAATCCCACACGGTACAGGCTGGAATACTATCGGAAAAGATAAAAGCGCGGGGCGGATCGCAAAGGAAAAAGGGGGGATAAAAAATCCCTCTTTTTTTTTATGCGGAAATCCCCCATACTGAAAGTGAAAAAGGTAGCGGCGCACAGGGGTCTGCGCGCTGGTACACCGAAAGATGATGTAAGCATTCATGTAGAATGAGAAATCCCGAGCGCGAAGTTGGAAAAAGCTGTTTTTTCCTGCAAATCGCATCATAAAGCCATTTTTCGGGTGCTTTTGAGGCGGAAAACAATGAGAACGGGTGCATTTCGGCGCTTGGGTTAAAATGAGAAAACCGACCGATTTTCGGCCGGTTTTTGTGCTTTTTGGGAGTGCTTTGCGGCGGGACTGAAAGGGCCTTGCAACGGCTTTGCAGAACGGGCTTTGCCGCGCGGCGCGCGATTTCGAAAAGCAGAGCGAAAACGGCGGTGCAAAGCCATTTTTTACACTTTGCAATGCTTTTAAAATCCGCTTTGCAACGCAATAAAACAAGCCGTTCCGGAAGTGGGGTTCTTCCCCTCTTTGGAGCGGCTTGTTTTTTTTATTTTAATCCTGCATTTCTGCAGGATTAAATTCTGGATGCAGGATTAAGCTAAAATGCGCATTTATAGGGATAATAGTAACTATTCCAAATAGCAAAATGCAGGATTAAAATATGGATTTTAGAACCACTCAGGGTCTAAAATGCCTATCACTTTTCCATTCACGCGCATGTCCTCTTTCATAGGGATCGGCTTGTATTTTTTGTTAAGGGAAAGAAGCACGCCGTCGCCCAGTTTTTTGATATATCCCAGCCCGTCCATAGTCACAACAACAATGTCTCCCGGCTCTGCCGGTTCAAAGTTCACCAGGGCAATATCGCCATCGTGGAACTTTGGCTCCATACTGTCACCAGAGACCGGAACGGCGAAGGCTGTGCGGCGAATCAACTCGTTATCCTGCACCCTATATTCGGTGAAAGATTCCGGGCCTAAATATACCCCAGATCCGGCGGCCATTGGCTGCTCGGAAATTTTGACTGTTGCCCCATCTGAGAACTCTATTGCGTTGCTGTCTTGTTCAACCGACTCATCACGATCCGGCACGCGCTGAGGAAATTTGATAATCGTTTTAGGCTCTTTTGAAGCAGCAGTTGCTAAGTCCAATATGTTTAAAATTACCTGCTTCCATGAGTTATCTACAAGTCTGTATTTTTTTACAAGAGACTCCATCTCTTCAGTCGTTGCATGATACTCATAATGCTCACGCATCTCATCCTGAAAGATGAAGTTTGCATCGACTTTTAAAGCCTCCATGATTTTGCTCAGTATGGCCATATTAGGTTCACTTTTACCGGTTTCATATCCTGTAATAGTTGTTTTTGCACACCCGACAAGTTTACCTAATTCCTCTTGCGTCAACCCTGCGCGCTTTCGAGCCTCACGCAAACGCGTGTCGTATGACATGGTAATCACCTCTTAGCCCAATTATACCGACATATAAATGAAACAGTCAATAAAAAGTTTGAGAAACTAGAACTAATCAATTAAAAATCGTTGACAAGTTCGAGTAACACCACTATAATGAAAATAGTTCGAGATTCTCCACCATAAAAGGAAGTGAAAGCATGAGTGCCAAGAGATGCGCCGGTAATGAGCCAGTCTCATCCAACATTCTTCGCATCATCCAGGAAAAAGGCTATAAGCAATGCGCAGTAGCAAAAAAAGCAGGATATTCCAAAGCTGTGTTCTGCAATATCGTAAACGATTATCGAGTTATTCGGCCTTCAGATATTCTAAGAATTGCAGACGCGCTCGGGGTTGCTCCGGATGAATTACTTCAATTAAACAACCAAGGAGCCTAGCCGATGAACTTCCATCTAGAGCTAAGGAAAAGCAACTGCCGGAAGGAGCTGAAGCGCCGGACTGGCCGGAGCCTGGACATTCTGGAAGTGCGGAGGCACGAACTGACGGCAGCATGTTCCCCCAAGTGGGCACCGTGCCGGATTCGGTACTATCCGGGCGTGGGCCGCATCTACGTCACCGGCCCGGCGGGGCAGCACATCGGCTGGGTTGATACGCTGGCGGATGCACTCTATGAACTGGCCAACGCCGATACAAGCAAAGTATTGCCCGGAAACGGGCTTTTAAACGGAAAGGAGCCAATGCAATGAAAAAGTATCAACTGACCGGCCAACCCATCTATGTTGGCGAGATCTACAACCACAACGGTGACCTGTACCGGGTGGAGAGTTTCGACGAAGGGTACACCGAGCCGAAGGTGACGCTGCGGCGCATCAAGGACGGGACGATCTTCGACGTAGAGGCCCCGGCTCTGTTCCTGACGCCAACGGGCGTGCAGCTGCTGTGGCCGAGGGAAGTAAACTGTTTCTGCTCCGCGATGGAGCAGGCAGTCTGAAGGAGGGGTTCCCGATGAACGAGTTAAAAGGCAATTTTAAGGCTGCTTACGATGTGTTAAAACGCGCAGAGCGCTGCGTGCTTCTCCGCAGCAAGGCAGCGAACCCATCACACACCTACGCCGTGGGTGATGTGGACAGCAACGGCCTTGTATTCGGCCTTGTGCTGAAAACAGACCCAGAAGCAGCCGTGCGGGAGTTCCGCACACGGTCTTTCCCGAGTTGGTCGCCCTGGAATACATCCAAGGCTTGACACGCCCCGAAAGTACGGAACATAGAAGCCGAAACAGCCCTGCGGGGCTGTCGTGCGGGGGCTGACCGCTCCGCGCCTGATGATGGCAGGTCAAGCAAGCCCGCTTGAGGCGTGTAGAAAAACGGGGCCACGGTCCCTGTTTATTAAGTGAAGGGAGAAAAAGCAATGAAATGGCGAATCCGGAAATGCGGCCACGGCGGATATGAGGCTGAAAAAGGAATGCAAACGGAACCGGGCATACCCGCTCCCTCGGGGATAGGATGCATCATGCCGGCTTTTGTTGTGTATGAATCCGCTCATTTTGACACTTACTACGAGGCTGAACGATATATTGAACATCGACAGAGATGGTAGCCGAAACGGCCTGCCGGGACTGTTTGCCGGAATATCGTAGAAACGGCAAAAAAGCCGCTTTACACGCCGTGTTTTTCAAGATGATTCAAAACCAACATTGTTTTTTGACAAAACTACCAAAGAGACGGAATAAAAACAAGCCAAAACGGGCGTTTTACCGTGACCGAAAGTGTAGATTTCGGAAAATGTTGAAATGTGCCACAATAGTAAAAAGCCGAAACGGCCCGGTGGGGCCGTCTGCCGGGATTGGCCGCCCGGCACTGACGATGGCAGGCCAATAAAAAAGCCCGCACGAGGCGGGCGGAAAGGAGTATGCGAAAATGGAGAAAAAAGCTTTGGCTCAACGCGGAGGGAAAAGTCATGATGGGCAATCAGGAACTCCCTCGGTGCAGGGTCCTTTCGATGGAAGCTTCGAGTGAACGCCGTTTTGTTCGCGTTGCATTCGAAATTGAGGTTGAAGAGTTGGATATCCAATTTCAAGCTATAGTGCTAGATGAAGAATGCGGCGATCCCTCCAACAACTGAGAATGCGGAAGACACATAATCAAGGACTTCCTTTAATCCGGTTTTAAAGCGGTTCTCCATATACACGAGCGCACTGTGAGAGAGGGAAAAGTTTCCAGCCATATCTGATTCAACAGCAAAGGCTTCGCTCAGTTCATGCAAAATGTCTCGATAGTCACTATCTGAAAGCTCGGGAAACAGCTCGCTTCTCCATGATTCAGAGACATAAAATTCCATTGCATCCGATCGAGGCGTCCCGTTTTTTACTCGTTTCAGAAAAATTGCGTATACCAGGCAAAGGAATTTGTCAGAAGCTTTTGTTAAAGTCACGCTAATTCACCCCCTTTCTACTCCAGTATAGAGCATAAAGAGGGCCAAGACAAGGAGGAACAAGATGAAGCTTACAATACGAGATGACGAAATCACTCCCGCAGGGCGAAACGGGTTTCTCGACAATGTGCCTATCCCTTGGACTTCCAAGGTAGACGTTACAGAAATCTGCCAGACTGGACGTGTCAAAGTGCGCGTTGAGTGCAGGCTGCCGATGTGCGGCACAGACGGAAAGGATGAAAATAATGACTTACTACATTAAAGACGCACTGAAAAAACAGTTCGACCTGCTCTCGCAGGCGTCCGGGGCATGTGTAGACGGCGATGAGCTCAGCACTCTGACGCACGCAATGCTTCAGGTCTGCGAGTTTCTTGAAAGGATCGAGCGGGATGAGGCCACGCAGCACAGCCCTGATAAATGCAGCCGCATGACGCAGATGGATCTCCATGCCGCGGACGGAAAGACAGTGGCCGCCCTGCGCAGGGGCGTGCTGGAACACGGCATTCCCGATGAGCCAATGGTGGACGATGGCGAGGAGCTGCGGCCGTGCTGGCATGGTGGGCCGTTGAATGGCGGGGGCAAGGCGTTTGAGCGGCTGATACGTGACCTTGAAGCGGCGGGCGCGCCGGCAGATTTCTTCCGGGGAAAATGTTATCAGGACGTTTTGCGCGACATTGCGGATGTGCTTCAAATCGAGAAGCTGGCAAACGAAGCCGCGCGGATGGTTGCAGGCATCGCCGCCGACCGCAGCAAGAGAGATGCTGACGCATGAACGATTACGAGAAGCTGATGCAGGCGGCAGAATTTGTGCGGAAGTATCTGGAAGAGCACTGTGGCCTGAACGTAGAGATACGGATATCCCGCGACCGCGTGGACGTTCTGCGCTGCGAGTTCGGAATCCCGTTCAGCCGGACGATGCCGGACGAAGAAGATGAATAGCCGAAACAGCCCTGCGGGGCTGTCGTGCGGGGGGCTGACCGCCCCGTGCCTGATGATGGCAGGTCAAGGCAGGTGATTTTTTGAATATAACGGTGACGCCCGAACAAGCTGCTTCTCTTTTAGGATGCCATTCAACTACCATCCTACGAAGGATCACTTCGGGGAAAATACAAGCCACGCTTACTACAAACATTCGTAATCGTCCCGAATACCGTATTCCATTAGAAGAATTCGGTCTCGATGCCCAGCACCGGTGGTACATGCAGCAGGGCGAAAAGGCAGAGGCAACGGCGACGCTGGAGGCGGCGTCCGCCGCATCAAAGGCGGGCAAGCGCCCGCCGGGCCGCAAGGAACTGGACGCATACACGGTGGAACAGCGCGGCCAGATCGCGTTCTGGATGGATACCGTGGCGGAGTGGCGGGAGTTCCGCCGTGGCTCCGGCAAAGCTGAGGAGCTGGACCGGGATTTCGTTGAACGGCTGAAGGCGCGGCATCCGGGACTGCAGATCAGCAAGGCAACGCTGTACCGCAAGTGGCAGGCCGTGCGCACGGGCGACTGGGACAGCCTTGTGGAGAACCGCGGCAAAGCCCGCAAGGGGCAGAACAGCATCCACCCTGCGGTATGGGAAGTGTTCTGCGGCATCTATCTGCAGCAGACAAAGCTGAGCGTGGAACGCAGCATGGAGCTTACGGAAGAATGGGCGATGCAGAACGCGGTGAACGCGCTGCCGCTCCCATCGGCGGCAACGTTCCAGCGTGCTGTGCGGGAAAAGATCCCGCCGGAGACCCTGTGCTTCACACGGGAGGGGCCGCGGGAATGGTGGACACTGTACAGCCCGTACATTGCCCGGCGCTACGGCAATATGGTGAGCAACCAGATGTGGGTCGGCGATACGTATACGCTGGATATCTTCACCGTCGCAGAGAGCGGGCAGGTGCACAGGATGTACTTATCTGCCTGGGTGGACGCACGCAGCGGTATTTTCACAGGCTGGAGCCTTTCGGGAGAAAGCAAGAGCCAGAACAGCGTGAACGCGCTGCGTGACGGCTGCGTCCGGCAGGGCACGATGCCGCTGGACAATCTGTACACAGACAACGGCCGGGAGTTCTTAACGTTCGATTTCGGCGGACGGGGCCACCGCGCAAAGGCGGTGCTTGCCAACGGCGAAAAGCCGTTCCAGCCGCTGACCATCATGCAGCGGATGGAAGTGGAAATGACGAACGCCATCCCGAAGAACTCACGGGCGAAGGTGGTGGAACGTTCTTTCAAGGCGCTGAAGGATCGGGTGATGCGGCTGTTCCCCACGTTCACGGGCGGTTCCCCGGCCGAACAGCCTGAACAGCTGAAGGCGATCCTGAAATCCGGCAGAAAGGTGCCCACGGACGCCGAAGCACGGGACACCCTGGACAAGCTCATCCAGTACGACCTCAACTATTCAAAGTACGACGGCCCGGTGGTGAAGGACAAGGGCAAGCGGAAAATTGACGTATACAACGAGTATAGTGTCCGCGAAAAGGTGCCCGCAGACCCGGCGGTGCTGCGGCTGATGCTGATGCGCAGCACAAGGCCGCTGAAGGTGGGCCGCGCGGGCGTCGTAACCGTCATCAACGGCGTGCCGCTGAAATTCTGGAATGCCGACGTTCGGCACTACATGGACCGGAGGGTATACATCCGGTACGACCCGGCGGATCTTTCAGAGGTGCGGCTGTACGATGCGGAAACGGACGCATACCTGATGACGGTGGAGCGCAGCCCGCTGGAGGCGGACTACGGCGAGGACCCGGAGGTACTGAAGGAGCTGCTGAAGCTGCAGCGGCAGACGCAGCGCGCTGTACGCAACGAAGCCCGCGCACTGCAGGCACGCGGCGAGGATATCGACCCCGTGGCCCTTGCACTGGACATCGCGGCGCGAAACGCGGCCGGGCCTGTGGCAAAGAAAAACATCAAACAGACGCAGATCCTGTACGACCGCGAGGCTGGGCAGGCTCCGTCACTGCCTGTGGCGGTCGGAGACCCCGGCGACCTGGATATCGCACAGATGAACCGCAACTATTTAAAGTGGATGGAAGGAGCAGACGACGATGGAGAAGAGATATAACAAGGAGCTGCAGGAACGGACAAGAGCGTATGTCGAGGCCGGGACCAGCCAGGCGGAGCTTTCGCGGCGGCTGGGTATGAACAATAGCAGCTCACTGAGCCGGTGGCTCAACAGCTCGTACAACGGCGACGTGGAAAAGATTGAGAAGGCGCTGGAGGAATATTTCCGGGCGCAGGAGGCGGCCGAGGAGATCGCCGAAAAGGCAGCGCCGTACCGCCCGGCCGTGGACTATGTGCCCACCAGCATCAGCGAGGACGTATTTCAGAGCATCCGGTACTGCCAGCTGCACCGCTGTGTGACCGTGCTGCACGGGGACGCGGGTGTGGGCAAGACCAAGGGCGCGGAGAAGTTCCTGCGGGAAAACCCCTCCAGCACTGTGTACATCAGCATGACACCCAGCACGGCATCTTTGAACGGTGTGTGCAGGGCGCTTGCAAAGGCTTTAAAAATCGGCGGCAAACACAACCGGATGGACATGATGGAGGAGGTTCGGACACGCCTTGCGGGCACGAACAAGGTGGTGATCGTGGACGAAGCACAGCACCTGAAGCTGCCGGCTATCGAAGAGCTGCGGTCGCTGAGTGATCCGGACATCGCGACCGGTACGCCGGGCAACGGCGTTTGCCTAATCGGCAACAGCGAGGTGTACGACCGCATCCGCGGCAAGGCACAGGCGGAATTTGCACAGATCTTCACGCGGGTGAAGATGCCGCGGCAGTACCGCTCCAGCCGAATCACAAAAGAGGATGTCCGCAGCCTTTTCCCTGCCGTAAACGACGAAAAGGAGCTTGCAGTGCTGCTCGGCGTCGCGCGCAGCGTGTACAGTATCCGGACGGCACAGGACATCTACATGAAGGCAGTCGAGCTGAACGACACGAGCTGCGAGGGCCTGCGCAGGGTGGCAAAGGCCCTGCAGGTGAACCCCGCGCTGTAAGGAGGGCTTCGGACAATGAAAACGATGAAAACGGTTGTTGTATTTTTAGCCGGAGCCGTGGCGGGGCTGATGCTGGCGGCGTGCCTGACGGTACAGGGTTCCCGCCCCGGCGTATTCGGCGGCGAGGCCCTTATCCTGCCGCTGATGGCGCTGCTGCTGTATGTGGGCTACGAGGCCGGGCGGCTTGCCGCGCTGGCGCAGGCGGAACAGCGGAGGCGCAGAACACGGAAAGGAGGAAACGTAGATGGAGTTTACAATCAACACACTGCTGGGGATATCTGTGATCCTCGGCGCACTTGTCATCGTGGGACTGCTGTATGGATGGGTACTGAAGGTCATCAATTGGACGTGCTGGGAATGGGAAAGGATGACCCGAAGGCGCGATGGCTGGGCGATCTTGTTTGAATACCACCGCCACCGCGAGGAGTTCCTTGCCTGGCGTGAAGAACAGAAAAATAACCGGGGCCGGATGGCCCCGCCGTAATGCAGCCGCGCCGATGGCGTGCCGGTCCCAAGCCCGGGAAAATGCAGAGGGCGGCGAAGGAGGTGGACATAACGCTGAGTGAACAGGATAAATCTGAAATCCGGGCGTCATACAGAAACGCGATCGACCCGCGCCAGCATGTGAAAATCCTGATGGAACTGTATCTTGCAAGCCGCGAGGAGATCGAGGAGGCGCTGGGCTTTACACATAAGGAAGCACGGCGGCCAATACGGCGGCACACGGATGCAGGCAGGCCCAACACATACGCCAAGCATCCAATAGAGGTCAAGCAACGTATCGTGGGACTTGTGCTGAGCGGGATGACCTACGAGGAAGCCGGCGCAATGTATGACGTTTCAAAAAACACTGTGGCAACCTGGGTCATGAAGTACAGGCGCGGCGAGCTGCCACCCATCCTGCCGAAGGAGGAAGAAGTTAATGCCAAACTGTAAGTTTTGCGGTAAGCCCGTAATATCCGCGCGCGCGATGCACGCGTACTGCTGGGAGCAGAAAGTCATGGAGCTGACGGAAACTGTCTGCGACAGCTATTGCCGCTGGCCGTTGGAATGCAGGAGCTCTGAAGAACTGGAGGAAAACCACTGTAACGACTGCGTGCTGATCCGGGCGCTCAACCTCGGGCTGTGAGTATTGGAAAAGGCCCCGCACACGCGGGGCCCGGCACTCAACCCCAGACGATATCCAGCGGCGGCTCATCCGGATGGAGGTTGTTCCATGCCTCAGTGATGTCCAGCGGTGCAAGCGCAAATCCTTTTTTGGAGATATGTGCACCATAGCCCAGACCGGCAAGAGCCTTGCATACTGTGGCGGCGACGCCTCGGGACATGTCCGTGAGCCATGTGCGGATCACGATGGCCTGAAGCTCGGAGACTGCCTGCTGCTTCAGCATACCAAATTGCCGCGGCGAATCATCGTCCCGGAGCACAATGCGGCCGAGCAGAAAGTCATATACACCGGGGTCAAAGTCTTTTCCGGCGTTCCAGTCTGCAACCAGATTTGCCAGCACAGTGTGCGTCTGCACTTGATCAACGGCTTCGGCTTCGCGGACTACGCTTTCGCCGGCGCATTCAATAACGAGGGCGCGCAGTTCATCAACAGTCACGGGATCGCCTCCTTTTTTCTTCAGTATACGGCAAACGGTCCTCTTTTTCAATCCAGACAATGTATGCGGAGCCGCGGCCCAGGAGGGCCGGCGTGGCCGGTCATAACGGCAGCTCCGCACCAAAAGCCCCGCGCGGCAAAGGCCGTGCATGAGCCCGCAGCAGATCGCGCGTTACAACAAGCTGCCGAAGCGTATGCAGAAAGAGTTGAAGCATCTGCGGGACGAGACATACACGGAGTATTCCACGCACTGGACGAGCTGGGGCCCGCTGGTGAAGCACTTTGAAGCCAACAACAAGGACATTCGGCTGAAGGAGGTGGAGAAGGATGCGGAAATTCATCCGTGAAAACTGGCTAACCATCGTATTATCAGCGGCCACAACTATTGTAGTACGCTTACTGTTAGGTTTGTGACAATAGACACCAGAAAACGTGGGCGCTTTGGTACGGCGGCGGTCGTGCGGCGAAAAGTACGCACCAGTGGAAGAGGCCAAAGTAAAACAGAAAATGCCGCATCCGGGGCTGTGCCCCGGCCGTAATGCAGCCCCCTGCCTGATTGGGCCGGGGCCGGTCCCAAGCCCGGAAAATGCAGAGGGCGGATTTTTTGAGAAAGGATGTGGATACATATGGCAAGAACGAAAGTTGAAAAAATCCCTGTGCTTCGGGATTGGTCGGCCGTGGACGCTGCGCTGCAGGAGATGCGGGAATGCAGGTTCTCGCTGACAGAGTTGGATGTGGAGCAAAAACGGCGGATTGACGACCTGAAGGGACAGTACAAAGAGCGGGAGACGGCTCTGCAGAACCGGTACAAACGGCTGGCCGCTGAAGTAGAGGAATATGTGAGCGCACACCGGGCCGAGCTCACAGGTAAAAGCCGCCGCCTGAAATTCGGCGTAGTGGGCTACAGGCTTTCCAGCTCCCTGGTGACAAATCTCGGCGAGGCGGACACCATCGCACTTCTGGAGGGCATGGGACACACGGAGCTCATCAAGGTGACGAAAAAGCTGGACCGTGCGGCGCTGATGCGTCAGCCTGCTGAGCTGCTGGACCGGGTAGATGCATGGATTAAAACACGGGATACGTTCGGGATCGACATCGACGACCCTGAGCCGGAAGCGTAACGCAAGAAAGGGGGAGCAGCCATGGGCGCTCAAAGACAGGAAAAAGACGGGATAAAATACATCTATGCGCTGGGCCGTGAGCTTGGCTTGTCTGATCCGGCGCTCGGGCATGACGACGACCTGCATGTCCTCGTGGAAGGCGTCACAGGCTGTTCCTCCATCAAAGAGCTGTCGGCGGCGGAGCTGGACGCCGTTATCCATGAGCTGCTCCGCCGCAAGGCTGCGGCCGCACCGGAGACGCTGCACAAGAGCAAAAAAACCGCGTCATTACGATGAGGTGCCGGGCCGCATGACTGTAAAGCAGCAAAAATACGCCTGGTTCCTCATGAGCGAGATCGACAAATACGACCCGCCGCTGAACGATGCCGCGCTGCGCTACCGCCTGAGCGGCCTCATCACTAAACAGTTCCGCATGACCAGCTTTCCGGAAGCCCCCTTCCGCTTCCTGACGCGTGCCCAAGGCGCAGCGCTGATCAACGGGCTCAAACGAATGGCTGAGGAGGCGGAACTGGAATACCTGCGCAGTGAAAAAGGCCGGAAGGCCGCGGGGGCGTCCGAAAAATGAGGAATGAACTGCTGAAGGAGCTGCGGCTGGAGGACCTGAGCGGCAGCTCACTGGAACTGGCGGAGGCGATCGGCATGGAAGGCTTCATCCGGCTCGTCGACAACTATGAAGGGACCAGTAACCTGTACGTCCCCAAAGCCTCGGAACTGATCCGCCCTGTCCGCGACGAACTGATCCGGCGGGAGTATAACGGAAAAAACGTCATCGCACTGGCCCGCAAGTACAGTCTCACGGACCGCTCCATCCGTGAGATCGTCAAGGATAAGGCTGCCCAGCTCCGGGAGGAAGAACGAAAAGAGCGCCTGGCCCCGCCGACCGGCCAAATCTCATTTTGGGGATAAGGCGGAAATATTTTCGAGGAAGCACTTCATATAGAATGCTTCCTAAAAGATAAGGTATGATACCCTCAGACCCGAGGGGATCATGCCTTTTTCTTTTCCCCTCAAAAGATTGGAGGAAAAGGGCGATGACATTCGATCCGGGTACATGGTGGCTGGTGGTGGGCCTGCTGGGCCTTGGCGGCACGGCGCTGGCGTTCCTGCTCAAGCGCAACATGACGGAAAGCGACCGGACAAAGGACCGCGTCACGGAACTGGAGGCGCGCAGCGCCCAAAAGTCCGATGTGGACAAAGCGCTTGAAAAGGTGAACAAGACTGTGGCCGAACAGGGCAAAGCCATTTCCCACATCGAAAAAACATATGTGGAAAAGGATGAGCTGCAGGCAGTGCGCAAGGAGCTGCGGGAAGAGACCCGCAAGCTTCAGGCGGATATCGAGGATATTAAAGAGAACTGCCTGCGCAAGGATGACTTCCTGCGCCAGATGATGCGTCTGGAGACGATGGTGACAGATATCAATAAGTATTTACGGGAGGGACGGTAAAATGAGCGACAACAACCAGAGAATACAGGCCAATCAGCTGGCGGCGGATACGGGAGCAATCGTGCGCACCATGATGCTCGCCAGCGCGGAATATGAGTTCCTGCGGCTGACGGCCATCCGGTCGGTCATGGCCGGCGGCATGAGCAATGGCGCGATTTGCAGCGCAGTGGACTACCTGGCAGACGGCGGATACATCGAGGTGCGCACGGCAGCGGAGCGGCGCCCCGCGCGTGTGGCGGACGTCCCGATGGAAAGCCTGGAGATTAAACTGACGCACAAGGGCAAACAGCTGGCCTACGGCAAGCTGGATGACCCTCTGGTGGATATGTAGGAGGGCTTGCGGATGGGACGGCGGAAAAACAGGAGCCGCAGCAAGATCAGCCGGCTGCCGCCGGAGGTCCGCAGCACAGTGGACGCAATGGTACAGTCCCCGGCGGAATTCACGTATAACGATATACGGGACTACCTCGCCAGTCTTGATGTGCAGATCAGCAAGTCGGCCATCGGGAACTATGCACGCGACCTCATGGCCAGCCTGGAGGCGCTGGCAGTGTCCCAGGAAAGCATAAAGGCCATGATGGAGACGGCGGCGAAAGTGCCTGAGGTGGACGCCGTGGAGATCATCAACCGCATCGCCGGCCAGAAGATCGTGCAGGCGATCATCAATAAACCGGACGAAGAGTGGACGGACGTTGCGCTGGACAAGCTGCTGAGAGAAGCCAACGCCATGACGAAAGCCGTGGCGTATAAGCAGCGGATCGATGTACAGAACAAGGAGGACGTGGCGGCTGCCGCCGATGAGTTGAAGGCAGAGTTCTTCAACGCCCTGGGCGCAGAGCATCCGGACCTTTACCGTCAGCTAGTCCAGATCCTGGACCGGCGGACAAAGGAGGTGCGGCGCTGATGGGCTGGTATGTGCTGCAGGTCCTGACCGGGACGGAGCGGGACGTATGCACGGCGCTGCGGCGCAAGGGTGTGTGTGCCCGCGCCCCGGCCCAGCGGATGGAGATCCGGCGGCGGGGGCAGTGGCACGAGGAAGAATGCCTGCTGCTGCCCGGCTACATCTTCGTGGGCGCGGAATACACGGCGGCGCTCTTCCATGTTGTTTCCCCTGTCCCCGGCGTCATTCGGTGGCTGGGACTGGAGCGCGGGAAACCGCAGGCGCTGGACACACGGGACGTGCTGCGGTGGCGGCTGGACGACGGGGAAACGTTGGGACTTAGCCGGGTGATGTTCTTCCCCGGTGGCTGGCACGTTCTGGACGGGCCGCTGGTGGAGTTTACAGGCGATGTGATCCGCATGGACCGCAGGCAGCGGCGCGCATATGTTGTCACGAGCCTGGGCGGCAGGCCGCAGCGCGTCCGCTTCGGCGTCATCCCGGTGGACGGTGATGCGCAGTGAAGCGGAAGAATCCGCGGAGAGAACTTGCGCGGAGGATCTCCGGCGCAAAGCTGAAGGAGCCGCCGGAGCTGTGCACGCGGTGCGTGTGGGCCATGAAGGAGAGCGGCCGCCCCGCCTGCCCGTTCCCCCGCTGCGTGCGGAAAAGCAGCGGCCGTTGAAACAGAAATAAAGATTTTTTGCAAAGACGTATTTCGGGCTTTGCAAAACCACACAGGGAAACCGTGAGCAAACCGGGGTTGATACGTCCTCCGGAACGTGACCGGCGGGCATAGAGGGAAAAACCGGGCGAAAACGGCCGGATGGCGAAGCATGTCCGCTGAAAACGCACCCTCTATCCCCGCAGGGAGGCTTGATACCCTCTACAATCGGCTGTAAGCCTTTGCAAAACGTTGCAAAAGCTCCGGGCGACAAATCGGCCGTCTGGATATTTTTCGTCTTACAGGCGAATTTGGGGCGCTGCGCGCGGCACCGGAAAGGAGCGGATACACATGCGGACGAAAACGGAGAGCATCGCCGGCCTTTTGGAGGCCATTGAACGGGCAAAACAGCAGAAGGATTTCAATATTTTAAAGGATTTAAAAGAACTGCGCGGGAAGTTTGGAAAAGTACAAAAACGTGACTACCTCGCGCTGCTGGATAAGCTGATGGAAAAATACAGCACGGACGAAGCGGCGGTGATCCACGCGGCGCTGCTGAAAAAATGCCAGGCCGGCGATATGGACGCGATCCGGCTGTGGACGGAGCTGCAGAAAGAGAGCGGCAGCGGCGCGGCGGAGGTGAACATCGTTGACAGCATATAGCCGCCCGGCGGTGACGGTCGATTTAAAGAACGTGATCGGGCCGGGGTTCTATGATTCGCACCGGGCCGTCCGGGAACAGCGGGCGCACACACTGGTGGAGGAAGGCGGGCGCGGCAGCCTCAAAAGCTCATTTTGCAGCGTTGAGATCGTGCTGTGGCTTCTGAAGTGGCCGCAAAGCCACGCGCTGGTGATGCGGCAGATGGGAAACACGTTGGAGGACAGCGTGTACTCGCAGATGCTGTGGGCTGTCGCAAAGCTGGGGCTGTCGGAGCATTTTCTGGAGAAAAAGAGCCCGCTTCGCCTCATTTACAAGCCCACGGGCCAGACCATCTATTTCCGCGGCCTGGACGATGAGATGAAGATAAAGGGCATCAAGCCGAAGTTTGGATACATCGGTTGCCTGTGGTTCGAGGAAGCGGACCAGCTGCGCCGCGGCGAAAATGCGGTGCTGAGCGTGAAGCAGTCCGCGTTCCGCGGCTCGGGGAGCAACCCGACCTTAACGCTCATCAGCTTCAACCCGCCCGCCAATGCTCGGAACTGGGCCAACCGATATGCACGGGAGCAGCAGGCGGGCAAGCTGGTGCATCACTCATCTTACCTGAAAGCTCCGGCGGAGTGGCTTGGCAAGGAGTTCCTGGACGGTGCGGACTGGCTGCGGAAGACAAAGCCGCTCAAATACCGGCACATGTACCTGGGCGAGATGGTGGGCAGCGGCACGCAGGTGTTCGACAACATCGTGAGCCGGAAGATCACGGCGAAGGAGATTGCGGGCTTCGACAACATCATCAGCGGCGTGGACTGGGGGTACTACCCCGACCCGTGGGTGTTCATCCGCACCTATTACCACGCGGGCACCCGGACGCTGTACATCTTCGACGAGGCCCGGGGCAATAAGCTGCAGAATGACTACACGGCCCGGCTCGTGAAAGAACGGGTGGCCCCGGGCGAACTGATCCTTGCGGACCTCGCGGACGAAAAATCCTGCGCGGATTACCGCAGCTACGGCCTGCGGTGCTGGCCCGCCCGGAAAGGGCCGGGCAGCCGTGAGCTGGGCGTGCGGTGGCTGCAGGGCCTGAACGCCATTGTGATCGACCCGGTAAAATGCCCGTGCGTGCTGCAGGAGTTCCTGGAATGGGAGTACGAGGTAGCGCCGGACGGCACGGTGCTGGGTACGCTGATGGACGCAAACGACCACGGCATCGACGCGGCGCGGTACGCCTGCAGCCGCATCTGGCAGAGAAAGGGCGCGTAAAGCATGAAGCTGAAGGACTGGCTGCTGAAGAAGTACCTGCCCAGCTGGGCGGTGCTGGAATACGGCGACGCGCTGGCGGCGGCGCAGAAGCGTGTGCGGGAGCTGGAGGCGGAAAACCGCACGCTGCGGGCATACATCAACGGCGTGGAGCGCGGGCTGCGGGCAAAGCAGCCGGAAATTCGGATCGAAAGGAGTGACGGCGGATGAACGCAGTCGTAAGGGCGCTGTTTGACGACGCCGCCATCACAGGGGCGCAGGCGGCGGGGCTGAAGGACACCAGCACAGCGGCTATGCGGGCGGCGGTGCGGGAGTGGTTCGAGCTGTTCTTCATGCGTGAAGCGGTGAAGGGCAAGGACGAAGACCCGGCGCAGCGCATCCCCTACACCATCACCAACAAACTGACAAAGGCTTGTTTTGCGGAGTACGATTCCAGCTTTACGGAAAACGGCACCGGAAAAACGGCGTGGCTGGACGGGCAGCGCAGCCTCATTGACGCCGAAAAGCAGGACGTGCTGCAGTGGGTCATGGTGGGCGGCGAAGGCTTTTTGAAACCTGCACCGGACAGCACGGGGCGGCTGGCCTACCATGTGGTAAGGCGCGACTGCTACAACGTACTGGCCCGCGGGCCCCGCGGCATCACGGACGTGCTGATGAGCGAGCGAAGCCGGGCGGGCTCCGACTACTACACGCTGCTGGAACGCCGGACCGTGGACGGCAGCGGGTATCTGACCATCCGGTACAAGCTGTATGTGTCGGAAAACAGCAGCACCCTGGGACAGGAGGTGCGGCTGGACAGCCTGCCGCAGTATGCGGCGCTGGCCCCGGAGCACACCTACAGCGTGCCCTTCGGCGGACTGGGCATGACCTACATCCGTCTGCCGATGGCAAATAACGTGGACGGGAGCCCAGACGGCGTGAGCGTGTACGAGGGCGCGGTGCAGCTGATCCACAACATCTACAAAAACGAGTACCAGCTGGGACGCGAGTTCGAGCTGGGACGCAGCCGGATCGTGGCGGGCTCGGATATGCTTATGACGCCGGGCCCGGAGGGCAGCGTGATGCGGCTGAAGGACGACGTGTTCGTCGGGCTGGACGGCGACGCCAGCGTGGGCATGACCATCTTCTCCCCCACGCTGCGGGATGAGAGCTTTGAACGGCGCAAGCAAAGCTATTTAAAGGCGTGTGAGAATATCATCGGCCTGAAACGCGGCATATTATCGGATGTGGAGGCTGTGGAACGCACGGCAAAGGAGATCAGCAGCAGCGAGGGCGACTACAGCCTGTCGGTCATGGACCTTCAACGGATGTGGTACGATGCACTGATGGAGACGCTGCGCATCACGGACCTGTGGGGCCAGGCGCTGGGGCTGTGCGACGCCCAGGCCGTGGACCTGGAGCAGCTGCTGAGCGTGAGCTGGGGCAACGGCGTTTTGTATGACGCAGACAAGGACTGGGCCGACACGCTTTCGATGGTGGAGGCCGGCCTGCTGAAGCCTGAGCTGGCGCTGGCAAAAAAATACGACCTGCCCAGTGAGACGCCGGAAGACCTTGCGGCCATCCGTGAAAAATACATGCCGGAGATGGTCCAGCTGACCGCCCAGGCCGGGCTGAGGTGAGATAATGGCACTGACACCGGATGAGATCGACGGGCTGCGGGAATTGATCCTCGCTGTTTACGGCCCCGTCACGGAAGAGCTGCTGCGCGACCTGTGCCGGTGCATTACCGCCGCCGGACAGATATCGTCTGGCGATGAATACAAGCTTCTGCTGGCAAAAAGCCTTGCGGGCGCGGACGACGTAATCGCGGACACGCTGCGCAGACAGACGGATCTCACCAACGACGCGGTGGATCAGCTCATGAGCTGGGCCGCGGAGAAGACCGCGCCGCTGGAGGAAAATGAAAGCCTGCGGAACATTGCCGAAGCCTATGTAAAGGTGACGCGCAAGGAAGTGTCCAACGTGCTGGGCCAGCTGGCCGCGGCAGATGTGGACGGCCGTGTGTACCCTATTAAAGATGTATACCGGCGCACGATGGACTATGTATTCCGTCAGGTGTCCAGCGGCGCAAAGACACCGGAGGAAGCAGTGCGGCGGGCGACGCTGCGGCTGTGGCAGCGCGGCATCCGCACCGTCGACCGCTCGGACGGGCGCACTTTTTCCGTGGAGTTCATGGCCCAGCGCGTCATTATGGCGAAGATGGGCGAAATGACCACGGCCATCAACGAGAAGCACCACGACGACGGCGGGTGCGACGGTTGGGAGATCAGCGCGCACAGCGCCAGCGCGCCGGACCATGAGCCCTATCAGGGGCGGCAGTACAGCGATAAGGAATACAAGCGGCTGAACAGCCGCCTGCAGCGGCGCATCGGCACGCTGAGCTGCAAGCACATCGCCTGGCCCATCAAGCTGGGCGTGGACAGTCCCCAGTGGACGGATGAGCAGCTGGCGGAGATGGCGCGGGAAAACGCGAAGGGCATCACCTACGAGGGCCGCCATTACACCCAGTACGAAGCCACACAGCAGCAGAAGGCGCTGGAGAACAGCATCCGGCAGTGCAAGGACCGTATTGCCGCGGCGCAGGAGGAGGGCAAGCTGGGCAGCGGAGAGCTGCGCAGCAGCCGCATCCTCCTACGGCAGCTGAATGCGGAATACAAGCGTTTTTCGGCTGCGGCCGGGCTGCGCACCGCGCCGGAGCGGCTGCGGGCGGCGGGGCTGGGCCGGGTGCTGAAACCGGACGGCACGTTGGAAATGCCGCAGCCTGCGGGCAGCTTGAAGCGTGGTGACGGCACGCTGGACATCGACACCGCCCGGCGCAGGCATCTGGAATACCTCGACACGTTGACGGATGCACCGGACCGCGTTAAGATGTACTTAGACTACTACAACCGTGCCAACCCCACGGAGTACCGGATGGCCCCTGGCTTGCATCATGCCGTTGCGTATTCGGAAACAGAGGATGCAATTTTGTATAACCCCAAAGCCGAGGGCTTCGATGGACTGGACTTTGACGATGTGGCACTCCACGAGACGGCGCACCGCGCCGACGTGCTGAACATGCGGTCACATGAGAATCGCAGGTTCCGAATGGCTATCGAAAATGCGGTGCAGGATGTGAAAGAACGCATGGAGTTGTTTCGGAGAATCGCTCCCGCCATTAAACAGCTCGCAACGAAAGATATTTTTTCCGCTCTAAGCGGCGGCGAGCTATTTGAGGGAAGCGGACACTCGAAGAGCTACTGGACAGCCAGAGAAGATAACCGGGCGCTGGAAATATTTGCGGAGTTATTCGTACTGGAGGCACAGAACAGCCCGGAACTGAAGATAGTGAAGGCAGCGTGGCCGGAGCTGTGGGCGGCGTATATATCTCTATTCTAAGGAGGCGCGCAAAGTGAGCAAATCGGAAATACGGCGCAAGAAACGCCCCGACGGTGCGGAACCGGTGATTATCAGCGAACGATTTTTGAGCAGTTATGAAGTCCAGTATATGGAGGAATATAACGCGGATGCTCTGCATAAGGAATACCGGGAACGGTTCGGCCGGAATTTCACCAGTCTGCGCGACTACAAAGGAAGCGTGGAAGAATACGTGGCCGAGCTGCGGGCCGTATTTGACGGCGAGGACATCGACGCCATCATCAAGAAGCATCCGCAGCCGGAACCGATATCCATTGAGGAAACACTGGCGCTGCTGGAGAAACGGAAATAACGGCCGCTTTAAACGGCGTGAAAACAGGCATAAAATGCCCATAAAAAGATAGCTGAAGGATCCCTTCACGGGGGTCCTTTTGTTATGCACATATATATTGTATTCAAAAGGAAGGAGATCGAAACATGGCACTGGAATTTGCCAAAGAGCTGCTGGGTGACGCCTACACCGGGGAGCTGGAAGAAAAGCTGGAGGCGAAGATCAACGAGCTGTATGCTCCAAAGGCGGACCTGGACGCAGCTTCGGCGCGTGCCGACGGCCTGCAGGAACAGCTGAACGCTGCAAACGAAGCCATCGGTAAGTTTGAAGGGCTGGACGCGGAGCAGGTAAAGGCGCAGATCGCGGACTACAAGCAGCGCGCGGAGGCGGCGGAAAAGGACCGGGACGAAAAGCTGGCGGCCGCTGCATTCGATGCGAAGATCGACAAGGCGCTGGCAGACGCAAAAGCGCACAACCCGAAGCTGGCGCGCGGCGCTCTGGACCTTGACGCTCTGCGGTCCAGTAAAAATCAGGACGCGGACATCGCGGCAGCCATCGCAGCCGTACAGAAAAGCGACGCATACCTGTTCGCGCCGGAAGGAGCCGGGACCGAACCCGCGCCCGCATCCGGCACCGGGACCTCTGCTGTGCCGGGCACGGCAAAGTATACTGCCGACGAAATCGCCATGCGCAAGGCTGCGGATCTGCCCGTGGACTGACCGTATCACACACACTACACAGAAAGGCAAGGTAAACCAATATGGCAAACAACATTGCACTGGCAAAAACCTTCGTCCCCATCCTGGACGAAATCTACAAGCTGGCGTCGCTGACCAGCAAGCTGGACGGCGCGGCGGAGCTGGCGCGGCAGGGCGCGAACGCCAACGAGCTGATCGTGCCGATGCTGAGCATGCAGGGGCTGGGCGACTACAGCCGCAACGACGGGTACGTCAAGGGCGACGTCACCATGACAAATGAGACCGTAAAATGCAACTACGACCGCGGCCGCAAGTTCTATGTGGACGCGCTGGACAATGAGGAGACCGCGAAGCTGGCCTTCAGCCGTCTGTCCGGCGAGTTCATCCGCACGAAGGTGGTGCCGGAACTGGACGCTTTCCGCTTCGCATCCTACGCGGGCAAGAGCGGCATTTCCAAGGCCGTCGCAACCGATCTGCCGGACGGCGCATCGGTGCTGGCGGCGCTGCGTGTGGCCATCACGAAGATGGATGAAGATGAGGTGCCCACGGAAAACCGCCACCTGTTCATCACGCCGACGCTGGACGGCATGATCGCAGACCTGGACACCACGAAGAGCCGTGAGATCCTGACGCGCTTTGCCACAAAGACGCTGGTGCCGCAGACCCGGTTCTACACGGCCATCGACCTGCTGGACGGCAAGACCGGCGGCGAAGAGGCGGGCGGCTTCAAAAAGGCCGACGGCGCGAAGAATATCAACTTCATGGTGATCCACCCCTCGGCCCTGATCCAGTACCAGAAACACTCCGTGCCCAAAATCAAAGGGCCGGAGGACGACCTGGACGGCGACCGCCACATGTTCGGCTACCGCACTGTGGGCATCGCGGACGTGTACGCCAACAAGCTGGCGGGCATCTACATGCATAATGCGGCGGAAGCAGGAGGCTGAGAACGATGAGGACGGTTGGTTTGACATTTCATGAGGATACACAGGCCGCCCCGGCTGTTGAGGCCGGGGCCTCCTTGCCGGAGGCCGGGACGGCCGCACCGGGAGCGGGAGCACAAAACCCCGCCCCTGCCCCGGCACCGGAAAAGGCGCTGGAGGACATGACGGTGACAGAGCTGCGCAGCTTCGCGGCGGCGCGCGGCATCGACGTGACGGGCGCGGCCAAGAAGCAGGATCTGCTGCTGGCCGTGCAGACGGCAGTGGAGCCCTCTGCCGCACCGGCTGAGGCTGTGCCCGGTGAGCAGCCGGAGATGGTTGCAGAGTAAAACACGGGAGGGATACGCATGGTAGCGGACAAGGAGTTCTACTATTCCACATACCACGGAAAACTTTCGGAGGCGGACGTGGAGGGCTGCCTGGCCCGTGCGGAGTACATGCTGCACAGCCTGACGCTGGACCGCCTGCAGGACGGAGCCTGGGAACAGGATGAAACGCTGGCGAAATGCGTGCGCATGGCGCACTGCGCGCTGGCAGACGCCCAGCACGCCCAGGACACGGCCGTGCTGGCGGGCGGCAAAGTGACCAGCGAAAGCGTGGGAAACTGGAGCCGCAGCATCCAGCAGGATGACGAACGATCCGGCAGCTTCGAGCGCCGCTGCCTGCGTATCGCCGCCCAATATATCCCCATCCGCAGCGGGCTGCTGTACCGGGGGGTGAGCGGATGCTGACGCCGAATGCGAGCTGCACGCTGTACCTGCAGACCGGGCCGTACCGGTTCAGGCGCATCTTCTGCCCTGCTGTATTCTGGCAGGAGGACGCCGACGGCACATCCGTCATCATCTCGGAAGATCTTCCGGAGCAGTACAAGGGCGAAAAACGGGAGCATGATTTCATCGTCCGTGGCGAGCGTCTGGGCGAGGTAACGGACACGGAGAGTAAAAAAGCGCTGCTTGCGGACAAGCCCCTGACCATCAAAAACCTTGTGCACTGTGCATTCGGCGGCCTGCCTCATTGTGAGGTGACGACGGAATGAGCATGCTGGAGCTTGACGTCAAGCTGCCGGAACTGGACGGCCTCGTAAAGGACCTGGGACTTGAAGAAGGCGGACGCGCCCAGCAGCATCTTGTGAAAAACGTTGCACGACGCATCACCAAGTATGTGCCCAAGCGCACATACAGCAGCATCGAGAACGCCATAGCCCAAGGCCAGGAACCGGCCAACGGCCGCATCGTCATCCGCGGCCCACAGGTCAAGTATCTGTATTTCGGGAAAGTCATGGCCGGGCGCAAGCCGAAACACGTTACGAACAAAGACATCCGGTACACCACTACGTTTAACCGCCTTGCCGGTCCCTTCTGGCTTGAGCGCCTCATGGCTGCCGAAAAAGACCGGATCATTGAGGATGAACGCCGGAACATTTTAGGAGGCCCATAATGGCTGTTTTAAACGATATCCGCGCCCTGTTCGCACAGTGCCCTGCGCTGAAAGATCTGGAGGCGCGCACCGACCAGCTGGAGACGGACGCCGAGGGGTACGGGATCTTCCCGGCCGGTTCTGCCATCATCGAACAGGATATGCGCGGAGCGGCCACCTGGCAATACAACTTTATCATTGCCGCTACCCGCATGACGGCTGATGACGTCATGCGGCTGGATAACTGCAACTTTACGGAGGAGTTACAGGACTGGGTCCAGCAGCAAAACCGCAAGGGCGTCCCTCTTTCCGGGGACGGCCTTTCTTTTGTCTCAATTTCCGCCTCAAACGGAGCCTTTACAGACTGGGACGAAAATTTCCAATATGGTGTCTACAAAATTCAGGGCACCCTGATCTATGAAAAGGAGTGACGAAGCATGCCTGGAACATATATTACCCCCATGACATGGAACCGCCGCTGGTGGATCGACCTCAGCGCAAACGATTCGCCCCAATGGGCGGAGGTTTCCGTCGGCATCACATCCCGCGGCAACAGCATCAACGAACAAAGCCAGGAATACTACGACATGGCGGGCCGGGGCGTGGCCGAAAGCGAGGTCACGGGCGTGAGCGTGTCCCGTACCTTCACCGGTTTCCGCAGGTTTGGCGACGCTGCGCAGGACGCCATCATGGACCGCCTGTACGACCTCGACAACCGGAAAGTCAAGTTCATTGAGTGCTACGACAATTTGGGCAGCGGCAAGCCCAACGGCCGTCAGGGAGAGGGCGTGCTGTCCATCACGGACGATGGGTCCGGCGACGCCCAAAACCGCGAAAACATCAGCTTCGGCCTCAAGATCCTGGGCACTCCCCAAAAGGGAACTGTCACCATCGGTGAGGACGGCACGCCCACGTTTTCGCCGCAGGCCGCAGAGGCAAAGGCGGCGTCGAAATGAGCGCGGGGTTTGAGTTTGCCAAAAAGCACGAGATCACCATTTGCGGCCGTGCATACCCGTGCGATATCTCGGACAAACGGATGCTGGAGGGCGTCACGCGGGATTTTCCCCGCGTGCTTCAGGCTGCGCAGGCATTCTGCGCGATGGATGCCAAGCTGAAGCCGGGCGGACAGGACGGACGGAGCGCGGACACCATGGCACAGGAGGCGCTGAAAAAATTTTCGCACGCCGTGTCCATGTGCCGGACCTTCATCGAAGGCACGCTGGGCGTTGAAGAATACCGGGAGATCTTCGGCGGCCGCCCGGAGAACATCAACGAACACATCAGCCTGTGCGCGTACATTTACGGCGAGGTCATGGGAGGACGCCGGGAGGTCGTGGAGCAGTTCCTGATCCCGGAGCTGAAGGAGGCGGTTGCGAATGTATCCGGCAATTCTGGAGCTGCCGGACCAGATCCTGGGCCGAAAGGTGCCGACGGACTGGGCCTGGTGGATGAAGTATGTGGGAACGGTGCTGGCGTCTGACCTGACGCCGGAAGAACAGTTCGACGTTATCCTGCTCAATACATTCCGTGAAATACCGCAGCCCGAAGCCGGGCACTTCCAGGGAGTGCTCGACTTCTATTTTTGCGGCGATCCGCCCCGCGGGGATGAACCGGCCCCGCCGGAACGGCTCCTGGACTGGAAAAAAGACGCGCTGCGCATCTGGGGGGATTTCCGCGTATACGCGGGCATCGACCTTTTCACAGCGCGTATGCACTGGTGGCAGTTCATGTCCATTTTCCGCAGCTTGCCGCCCGAGAGCCAGATCAAGAATGCGATCTATTACCGCAGCGTGGATATGCGCAGGATATCCGACCCCAAAGAGCGGGAGCGGTATGCGGACATCAAGCGCGCTGTGGCGCTGGACCCGGTAGATTATGAGGCCGAATACGACGCGGCCATGGCAAGGAGGGATATGTGTGCCGGCAACAGCTTCGGATGATGGCGTCGTCCTCGGCCTGAAGTTTGACATCAGCCGTGTGAAGCAGACGCTGGATCAGGTCAAAAACATGGTGCAGGGCATGGCTGAAGATTCCTCGAAAGCCGTGGCCAAAACAGATGACGCACTGGAAAAAGCGCGGAAAAATGCTGAAAAGTGGAAGATCGAACCGACCACAAAGGGCATCGAGGCGGCGCAGAAAGAACTGGATATCCTCAACGCCACGATCGTGAACCAGCAGAATGAGCTTTCCAACTGTGAGCGGGAACACGAGCGCCTGGCCGATAAATACGGCGAGACCAGCAGCCAGGCTCTGAAGCTGGAAAAACGCATGCTGAGCCTTCAGGCCTCGATCGAGAAAAACACAAAAAAATCCGATGATTTCGGTGCGGCTTTGGCGGACGCACAGGACGTTATGGACGCTGCATCCGGTTCCGCTGAAGACCTTGAGAAAAACGCCAAAGGCGCGGGCAAGGGCATGGAGGACGGCGGCAAGGGCGCAAAGACATTCGATGTAGCCCTTGGCACGCTGGCCGGCAATGCGCTGAGCGCGGTGATCAGCAAGTGCGGCGAACTGATGGAGCAGACCAAGGAGCTGCGGCGCGACCTTTCTTTCCTGGAACAAAACGCCAGGGATGCCGGCATGGGCATGGAACAGCTGCACAACAAGGCCGGCGAGCTCTATGCCGTCACGGGCGACACCAATGAAGTGGTGAGGCGCTGTCCAACATTCTCGCCACCGGGTTCGACGATGCAGACAAGGCGTATGAGGCCGTTGACTTGCTGGCGGGCGCGGTCGTCAAGTTCCCGGAAACCATGAAAATTGAATCCCTGGCCGATTCCCTGCAGGAGACCATCGCCACCGGCGAGGCCACGGGCCAGTTTTCCGAGCTGCTGGGCCGCCTGGGTGTGGACGTGGAAAAATTCAATGAACGCCTGGGTCGGACACGCTCCGAGGCCAGCCGCCAGAACCTTGCTTTGCAGACGCTGCGCAAGGAAGGGCTGGACGAACTATGGGAGAGCTACAAGACCGGGAACTCCGATATGATCGAGGCCGAGAAGGCAAACTACAATCTGCAGCTGCGGTATGTGGAACTTGCGAAAAGCATCGAGCCCATCGAGACAAAAATTAAGACGACCTTTGCTCAGGTGCTGCTGGATCACGAAGACCAGATACTGGCCATCGTGGACGCAGCGGGTGACATCATCGGCGTAGGCGCGGACGTCATCGGGTTCCTGTCGGAGCTGAATCCGGCAGTGGTGCTCGTCAGCGGCGGGCTTGCGCTGATCGCCGTAAAGGCGGCGGGCACGGCACTGGGCATGCGTATCGTGGCCACGGGCACCGCTTCAGCTACGAAAGCGCTTGCCGCTGCGGGGCCAACAGCAGCCGCGGCCGGTTCCCAGTTCGTTATGCTGGCGGCGGACCTGCTGATGGTGGGCGCTGCGGTGTTTTTGGTGACATCCGGCATCGCCATGCTGATCAGTGCGATCCGCGGCGTGCCCATGATCAACACCGGTACGATACAGGTGCCCAGCATGGGCGAGCTGCAGGCGCAGATCGGCGGCGCGGGCTACGCCCGCGGCACTCGTTCCGCCACTCCCGGCTGGCGCTGGGTGGGCGAAAACGGGCCGGAGCTGATGCGCTTTACAGGCGGCGAGGCGGTCTATACCGCCGAACAATCCCGCGCCTTAATATCCGCGCAGGGCGGCGGTGCCACTTTCGTGGACAACAGCCAGAACATCTTCAAGGTGGATGACATTGAAACGTATTTGGCCATTAAGCGCATGCTTGAAAACGAGAAAATGACCGTCCGCATGGGACTGGCACGGCGGTAGAAAGAAGGTGTTGATACATGGGACAGTATACCGTATATTGTACCGGTTCAGAAGACTTGAAAAACCTTTCCAGCGGCGTGGGAGAACTTCGTATTGATAACCCGTCTCTGAGTAAAGCTGACTGGGGCAAGTTGTTTTTTGACAAGTCCCCGGTTCCTATGGGAGAGGTTTTCGATTCGGCGTCCCAGCTTTCAGTATACTGCCATGCTCCATCCCCGCTTAGCTTGGTTCTTGGTCAGATCGCAGGTCCAAGCTGGTCCGGGCCTGAATGGAAAAACACTTCCGGCGGTATATCCCACAACAAGGCGGCAAGCCGCCTCGAGTGTTCGATCGGCATCACCACAGAAAATTCTGCGGGCTCTGCACGTTTCTGGGTGGACGGCTCGGACCATGTGCCCTATGCGACGATCCAGACCCATGCGGGCAAGATAACGCCATCCAGCTATTCCCCAGCCAACACGACGATCAAAAAAGGATTTTACCATCGTTTTTCCTGGAATGTCACGGCGGAGAAACCCATCAACGGAACGCTCACCATAGCGTATTCGGACTTCAGGTACCGGGCCAAAGGTGCCAGTGCATGGACGTCCGTCCGCGTGCCCGGACCCAACACATACATTGACTTCGACACAGGGCTCGTTCCCAACGCTGCCGACCCCGGCATGGAATGGGAGGTCGTGGTGACGTCCAGTTCCGGCGCACAGGCGAGCGGCGGATATGCCACGGTGCAGTTCCAAAGCACGGCTGTCCGGCTGACAGATCTGACTCCTTCCAGCCGGGCCACGACCTACAAGGGCTTTGCCGTCAACGTTTCGTGGGGCTTGAGTTACACGAAGCCGGACGACCTGTCCGGCTCCATCCGGCAGGTATCGGCAAAGCTGCGCAAAGCTGCGCTGGCGGAAAAACGGTGCTCCGGCGTACACGGAATATGCCATCAACAACGCCGCACAAGGCTACACGATCCCCGCGGGCGTGCTTCCCGCCGGGGACATCGACTGGCAGGTCGAGGTAACGGACACAAGCGGCGGGACCACTGCAAGCAGCTGGACCACCTTCAACAACAAGGAACTGCCGGTCACGCCCGCAGACTTGTATCCGGCGGACGGCGGCCGCGTGCTGAAGCACCAGGTCAACCGCTTCGGCTGGTCTGTCACAGCAGAGGGAGCCGAGGATGCGCCCGGCGAGATCGTCCAGACTTCGGCCGTGCTGCGCTGGCGCACACAGGGACAGCAGGACGTCAAGAGTGTCACCATCAGCGGTGCGCAGACCTGGCACGACTTCCCGGCAAATACATTCACTACCGATGACATTGAGTGGCAGGTTGAGGTGACGGCCAACACCGGCGCTGCAGGCACCAGCGAGTGGATACATGTCAACACCCAGGACGCGCTGAGCACGCCTGTGTGTGTCTCCCCTGTGGGCACTATTGTGGAAGATACTCAGGGCGTCACCTTCGTGTGGCGGCATGA